>ERZ1023683.89-NODE-89-length-31106-cov-9.200831_pt1 | contig 31106 bp, 20 predicted proteins | sample MGYA00380345_ERZ1023683 | MGnify/ENA primary metagenome ERZ1023683 (study PRJEB33179, sample SAMN07449040) | human gut metagenome | biome: Human-gut; feature: Human associated habitat; material: Faeces | host: Homo sapiens | place: India:Kasaragod | collected...
CCGCGAGCCGCGCACTGTCAAATATTGACTTATACACGATTTTTATGCGGCTCAGTCATGCTCTATAATCAAATCTATATTACCGCAACTCGCGCGGCTTCAAAGTCATTTCTAAGTGTCCTTGGACTCTTTCTTCAATGTGTTTTTATCCCCAACCATAAGTGCTCAATCGTCGCTCCTGTCAAAACACAAGGCGTAAAAATTATGAGACAAAAAGTAGAAGAAATCATAAAGATTTGGCCTCTGCTAGAGAAGGAACTTGAAGTTTTTATGGGAAAACCTCACATGAACTTTTCGAAAGATGTAGCGGAGCTCTATTTCAAAAATGGCTCTAAATTTACTTGCGAGGGCGCCACGGACTCATCTCGTGGTCTCCGCCTTCACGCAACATTCCTGGATGAGGTGCGCGATGCTGATGGTGACATTATTTCCGAAGTTATACTTCCTCAGCTAAATGTTTCTCGACGTGATGCTAATGGTTTAGTAAATCCTTATGAAGTTTGTAATCAGCAGGTTATTGCCGGGACATCAGCGGGCATGAAGTCTTCCTATGCTTATTCACTTTTAATAGAAACAATGATACAGGCAATAATTGACCCAAAAAGGGCATTTGTTATGGGTCTAGATTATCGTATTCCTGCCCAGCATGGGCTAGTTGATAAGAAACACGTTGAAAAGTTGAGGATGTCTTCAGCCTACAATGAAATGACATTCGCATCGGAATTTATGGGGACTTGGGCCGGAGGAAGCGAAGAGTCTTGGTTCGATTTTGAGAAGCTTTCTAAATATCGGACAAAGAAAAATCCAGAATTTACTCAGAAATTTAGAAATCAACAGAATTGTTTCTACTTTATCAGTGTAGACGTAGGACGCTTACAAGATTCAACAATCGCTTGTATCTTTCGAGTAAATATCAAGAATGGCAAATATTACTCAACTCTCGTCAATATTGAAGTTCTTGGAAGACAAGCAGAAACGAAAACCTTTACACAACAAGCAATTGATTTGAAACTTTTGATTGAGAGATATAATCCCAGAGAAGTTTTGATTGACTGCAATGGCTTGGGTAAATTAATCCTATGCTCAAGTAAAATTTCTCTAATTGCTGGAAACTCTTAACGTAAAGACGAAGACAATCAGCAGCGAAGATTCAACAAAAACACCTTTTTTGGAGGAGTATATATGGAAATGAAATTAGTTTCAATTTGCAAGTATCCTTTGAAGTTTGATTACTATGTAACCGATGATGGAAGAGTTTGGAGTGGGAAATCTAAAAAATTTTTAGCACAATCAGAAGATAAAAATGGCTATATGAAAGTAGGTTTATGTTCAACTGATTTACCACCAAAAAAAGTTCATCGCTACTCTGTTCATAGATTAATCATGGAAAACTTCTGCCCAGTTGAAGGGATGGAAAATTTGCAAGTAAATCATATAGATGGAAATAAAAAAAATAATTGTTTATCAAATCTTGAATGGACTACTTGTGAAGAAAATATCCATCATGCAATGGCATATGGGCTTCGGGCAAAAGTAAATGGTGCTTCTAAACTAACTCCTGGACAAGTTCTTGAAATTTATCATAGAAGTTGGGATGGAGAAAGTAATGTTTCTTTGAGTAAAGAATTTGGAGTTCATCCAGATACTATTGGACAAATAAGAAACAAGAAAACTTGGAAAGAAATTCTATATAATGTTGAATAACGTTCAACGACTATCTCAAAAGAGAGTAGGGCGAAGTCGCTCGAAACGGGAAACATTCGTAAGAATGAAGATATAGTCTTAACTATATGGAAACATATAGCAGTTCATAAGAGAACGCGTATAAATTAACGACTTATACGGAAAACAATGCTAGGCTTAGCAGATGAGATGATAAAAACTCATACAGATGCGCGAGGCCGCGAGCTTCCTGCATATGGCTTTTTCAATAATGATGATTACAAAAAAATCCAACCTAGAGATTCTATTCCTATTTTATACTCTATGAAAGCTAATGGGCCTTTAAAGTCAAAAATCAATGGAAATGCTTATTCTCGTTTGAATGGTGGATTAGTTCGATTCTTGATTAGTGAACAGGAGGCACGCAATGCTCTTCTTGGAACTAAAATAGGCCAGAAAATGACGATGCGTGAACGAGTCCAACGGTTACTTCCCCATGAACAAACAACAAAACTTTTTGAGGAAATGGGAAATCTTCGTGTCAAAAATGTAGGTATGGATATTGTTCTTGAAGCAATAAACAAACGCTTCCATGACGACCGCTACTATGCCTTTGCTTATGGTCTATGGCGTATCAAAGAAATTGAAGAAGTCCAAATGAAAAAACGACAAAGACGGGGCGCCGGAAAACGTAACCTAATATTCTTTACGGGAGGGGCATAATTTGGAACAACAAAATACCGAGTTCAAAAGAAATTTTGACCTTGCCTCCTTTAAAAGAGCGTCAAGTGGAATGGTCTCCAAAAATGATGAAATTTATGGAGATTATGATTATCTTTCTTGGCGCTCTCGGTCCCGCACTCTAAAAGATTACAAACCTGAAGAAATTGATAATATTATCAATTCAGGCTCTTTATCAAAACAAAGAGAACTTTCAAGGAATTATTTCCTAAAAGACGGTTTATATCGTGCTATTGTTCTTTATTATGCTAATCTTCTAAAGTGCGCGAGCCTTTTGATTCCAAAAGTAAGTTTTGGAAAGAAACTTTCTGATAAAACTACTCAGAAAAGATACTATAAAGCTTTGGATTACTTAGATGAAATAAATCCCCCAATTTTATATAATAAAATCGCAACACGAGCTCTCACTGATGGCGCGTATTATGGACTAATTTCATCTTTGGATAAGGGGTCTTTTGTTTTGATTGACCTGCCGGCCTCTTACTGTCAATCTAGATTTAGAGATATCTATGGTAGAGATATTATTGAATTCAATGTCAATTATTTTGACCATTTTACTGATGAAGATACTCGAAATCAAGTTTTAGAGATTTACCCCAAAGAAGTTATAAGTTTTTATCGTCGATACCAAAAAGGTAAAACTAAAACTTCTTGGATAAAATTATCTACTGATAGCACTCTTTATTTTAGTATTCTTGAAGAGGGAAATCCAACTTTCTTGAATGTTATTCCTGCCACAATCCAATATGATGAAGCAGTAGATACTGAAAGAGAAAGAGACTTGGAAGAAATTCGTAAGATTCTTATTCAGAAAATACCTCACTTGCAGGATGGCGCGCTTCTTTTTGAGCCAGATGAAGCTCTTGAAATGCACACTGGCGCTGTGGGCATGATGAAAGGAAATAAGAATCTTTCCGTTTTGACCACTTACGCTGATGTGGATAGTATTGTTTCAAAAACTTCATCTGATGCTGTTTCAAACAATCTAGAGAAGATGCTTCAAAATGTTTACGCCGAAGCTAGCGTCAGTGGCCAGCTCTTCGCGCCGACTGGTTCTCAAGCTTTATCTACTTCTATTCTAAATGATATAAGCTTTATGATGCCAATTACTAATAAAATTTCAAAGTTTATTAGTGAGCTTTTAACTCAACTTTTTGGAAATTCTAACATAAAATTTACTTATAAAATCCTACCGGTTTCTATTTATAACCAAAGTGATTATCTAACTGATGCTTTTAAATTAGCTCAAAGTGGATATAGCTTCTTCTTACCGGGCGCTGTTATGGACTTAAATCAGCGAGAACTCCTAAGCATGAAGGAACTTGAGAATGAAGTTGAAAAACTTCAAGAAAAGTTGGTTCCTCTAAATTCAACTTACACTCAAAGTGGGACTTCTGGAGACCCTGGACGTCCAGAAATGAAAACAGAAGAAAAAGCACAAACTACTATTGAACAAGAAGCATCAAAAGACAAACAAGGAGGCTTAAATATAGATGAATAAATTTGAGTTTCCAGTCGCTGTTTATGGCAATATAGAAAAATATAATGATGTATTGTCAAAGGCGCGGTGCCGAATTTTCTATAAATATGGTAATAGAAACGGTACTTATATAACGGATGAGTTTGCGGAGAAACTTCTAGAAACTCTTCCTTACGCGCCGGTCAAAGGCATCTATGAATATGATGACTACACTGATCATGGAAGTCGAAGAAGCGAGGGAAGAATTTATGGAATTGTTCCCGAAAATCCCAATATTAGCTGGGAGCCTCATCTTGATGAAGACGGAGTAGAAAGAACTTATGCTTGTGCGGACGTTCTAATTTTTACCGCGCTTTATGCCGAAGCTGGGGATATCGTAGGAAAATCTCAATCAATGGAACTTTATGAGCCATCTTTGAAATATCATCAAGCAATTTATGATGGACAAAAGTTCATTGTGTTTGATGAGGGATGTTTCTTGGGTCTCCAAGTTTTAGGAGATGATGTTGAGCCTTGCTTTGAGGGCGCGAGCTTCTTCGAACTTCAGACTAGTATTGATAAAGTTATAAAGAGAATTCAAGAAATTGAAGCTATTTATACTAAAAATGGAGGAACAGAGACTATGGAAATAAATTTCAAACTTTCCGATAGCCAAAAGCATGATGCTCTTTGGTCTCTCTTGAACACCGAGTATAATGAGGAAGGAAACTGGACAGTTAGCTATGCTATTTGTGAAGTTTTTGATGACTATGCTCTAGCCTATAATTATGAGAGTGGCAAGTATGAGCGAGTTCATTATACGAAAAATGACGAGACTGATAGTGTTGAGCTAGGCGAACGTACCCAAGTTTATATTATTGACGTAACTGAAAATGAAAAGCAAACTGTTGACACCTTACGTCAATTGAATGGTGGTACATATGAACTTGTAAATGAGGATTTGGCAAATGCTGAAACTCTAAAAGAAGAAAATTCTAATTTTAGTTCCAAAATTGAAGAACTAAATGGCGAAATTTCCACTTTACAAACAGAGAAGGCTGGTATTGAGGCTCAATATACTGAGGCTCAGACCCAGGTCCAAACACTAACAGAAGAAAACAGTTCTCTAAATGAGTATAAAGCTCAGATTGAAAAAGAACAGAAAGAGGCTGTATTTGCTGAGTATGAAGGACATCTAAGCGAAGAAGTTCTAAATGCTTATCGTGAAAATAGCGCTAACTATTCTGTATCTGATTTGGATAAAGAGCTAGCTTATGAATTGAAGAAAACTGGTTTTTCTGCTTTTTCTAAAAACGACCGTCAAGGTCTAATTCCTAAGGACGTGCCTCTACAAGGTTTAGATGCCGTCTTAGCTAAATATGTCAAGTAATTGGAGGAAATAAAATGGCTACAAAAAGACTAGTAATTAGTGGCTATGGTCAAGTTGAGCTAAATAATGTTGCCTTCCGCCGTGATGGTCGTATTGAAGCTCAGTGTGCTCCTAATGCTACTGATTTCGCAAATATCCCCGTTGAGAATGGTATGCTTTTGGCTGTTGATGATGCTAATCATTGTGTGAAGCTACCCAAAGATGAGTCTCTTCCTATTGGTTTAGTTTATTCTACCGAGCATATGTATGATGAGCGGACTCCTGGTCTAAAGAACTTTAAGCTAAATGGTTCTGATGACTTCTTCCCCCGTCTAGGCTACCTATCTGTTGGTGATAAGTATCGCACTAACTGTGTTTGTTATGATGATACTGAGTTTACCACCGAGGAAGCTCTAATTACCGCTCTAAAGGCTTGCGCTACCACTCCTGTATATGGTATGGCTGATGCTTCTGGTGCTACTAAGCTATCTGCTACTGCTGGTACCTTTGGTCCCAAGCTAAAGGTTGTTGCTTTTGACACTATGCCTGATGGCCAAAAGGGCATCAAGCTACAAGTGCTAGCTGACTAATAAAAGGAGGGTAAATTATAATGACTATTAAAGAGCTACAAGAAATTGCCCTTCATTGCGCTAAGGGTACTGTTCCTGCCACCTATGCTAATCAGAATGTAGATATGGATTCTGCTTTCCTAGATGGTCTAAAGGAATTAGCTGGTTCCGTAAACCAGTTCATGAAGAATCGTTATGATATTTATGATATCGTAATTAAGACTGCCGACGAGATTATGCCCAAGAAGGTAATTGATGCCATTGGTATGTTCGCTGAGGTTCAGTCTGTTCCTCAAGGTCAGAAGGCCATCTTCAAGCGTCGTCTAGGTAAGATGCGCGCTAAGAAGTTTCTAACTCAAGTTGGTCTATCTGGTGTATATGAGACCTTCCGTCTAGATAGTGATACCTTTGAGCTAGCTGGCCACGCCGTCGGCGGAGGCGCTACCATCGACTTTGAGCGTATGCTAGATGGCGCTGAGACTATGGCTGAGGTTATGCAGGTTCTAACTGAGGGTCTAACTGATGCCGTATTCTATGAGGTTCATAAGGCTCTCCGTGCCGCTGTAAATGCTTCTGCTCGTCCTGATGCTAATAAGGTAGTTTCTAACACCTTTGAAGCCGATAAGATGGTAAAGGTAATCAATACTGTTCGTGCTTATGGCAACGGTGTTGTAATCTTTGCTCCTCCTGAGTTTGTAGGCGCCATGGGTCCTGACGCTATTGTAAGTGGTATTGCTAATACTACTAATGGTATTTACCATCCCCAGGATATTGATGCTATTCACAACACTGGTTATATCAATATCTTCCGTGGGACTCCTGTTGTTCAGATTCCTCAGTCCTTTATTGATGAGTCCAACACCAAGACCTGGATTGACCCTCAGCTAGCTTATATTCTACCCACTGGTGGAGAGAAGGTAGTAAAGGTTGTTCTAGAAGGCAACACTCAAATCAATGACTTCAAGAATCGTGATAATTCTCTAGAAGTTTATGCTTATAAAAAGATGGGTTGCGCCATTCTAGCCCATCATAACTGGGGTATTTATCAGAATACGTCAATCCCCCAGACTTTTGAGAATCCTTACGGTTTCTAATTCTCTTCGAGGGAGGGACAAACTCCCTCCCTCGATTTATATAAAAATTTTAGGAGTAAAAAGGAGTATTTGAAATGGAGAAGATTAGAGTAATTAGTAAGCATCAAGGCCCTGTTAGCGTGAATATTTCTGACTTGCGCTTCAAGCGCGAGTGGCCAAATAAGGGCGCTAGTATTCCTATCGAAAAGGAAACTTTGGAAGAAATGATGTACGATAGTGGTTTCAAGTATATGATTGATACTGGGATGCTTTATATTGAAGACTTAGAGGTAAAGAAGGAACTAGGCCTTGAACCCGAAGATGCTACCGAACCTGTCAATATTATTGTTTTAAGTGATAATGATATGAAGCGGATGATGACTGCTATGCCACAGTTTGAGTTTGATGCTAAGCTAAAGACTCTAAACTATGAACAGATGCTAGCTTTGGCTGATTTTGCTATCAAGAATGAGCTAGGAGATTTCGGTAAGTGCGACGCTATAAAGAAGGCTTGTGGGAAAGATATTCTAACTGCTATTAAGTTGAATAGAGAGGATAAGGAGGGCTAATAATGGGAACCCCCTTAGAGAAAGTTTATTCTGCCTTCCTGTCTAAAATGCTCGAAGACGAGTGGCTGAACTGGACACAGGAAGAAGTAGAAGAGGATTTACTAACTATCTTAGACGGCGCGCTACCTTGGTTCAAGTTCCCGCGCAAGTCTCTTGAACATGACGAACAATACTTTTTTGAAGAACTGGATAATGAAGAAATCCAAATTATTGCCTGCTATATGAAATGTGAGTGGTTGAATCGAACCATTCTAACTTGGGAAAATGTAAAACCTTTATATGAGGAAAGAGATTTTTCTCAGGCTAATCTTATTGGTAAATTTACTGAACTTCTAAGGAAGGAAGAGGCAAAAGTCCATCGTCTAGAAGGAGTTTACTATCGTGCACCAAAGCGCAAGCCATTTTCATATAGACTACTTGCGGAGCAGTATCAGGATGTCTGATTTTACTGAGGGATATAGTAATAAATTGAAAAATAAGCTTTTTGGACTCTTATGTGAGTTTGAAAAGAAAGGTGAGTGGGAGAAGTTTCTGGACAGTATTCTAACAGAATTATTAGGAATTCCAGAAACTTCTCGAACTATCAATTACTATATTCTATACTATAAGATTTCTTCATTACGCTATCTCAGATATGATTATTTTCGGAGTACAGTTTTTAGCTGTATGACATTATTGGGAAAATCAGATGAGTTATTTTGATATATATGAAAAGCGCTTATGTCGGTACGGATTAGATTACCAATCTCGTATTCAAGGTAAGCGTGAACAAAATTTTGACCTTTATCTTCAAAAAAGTATTTACCGAGTAGATTTTGAATATAATGATGAGTATATAAGTGGAAGTTTTGAACGCTACAAGCAAGATGATACAAAAACTCTTCACTATTTACTTGTAAAAATTGATGTTGAGTTCGCGCCAGGTACGATTTTGATGATACCTGACAAAAATGACGAGCTCAAACCCTGGATGGTTTATTATCTTGAAGAAATAAAAGCGAGTGGTTATAATCGCTATGTAATGCTTCGCATGACGCATTATTTAGTTTGGCATCCTCGCGATGGCTCTGAGCAAGAAAGTTGGGCTTATATGTATGGCCAAGAAAATAATATGCTTAGAGATGAAATCAAGTCTCGTAGTCGCATGGATACTATCTATGCTGAGAATCTAAAAGAGAGTTTCTTTGTAATGCCTTTAACACAGTATCTAAAAAAGGACGACTATTTTATTATAGGTGAAGAACCATATCGTGAATTCTATCGAGTGACTGGTTATGATATACAGTCCTCATCTGGTGTAGAATATGTAACCGTTGATCCAATTTATGAGTTTGATTTGACGCCTCCTCCACAAAAGGAGGAAGGTGATAACGAAGAAGACTACTTCTGGCTACAAGGAGGAAATGCTGATGGTAAGAAACCTTGAAGAGCTAGGACCTTTTCTTCAAAAAATAATGGTTAGACTAACTACTAACCAAAATTTATTAAAGCTCTTGTATTATAGTGATAAGTCTCCTTTGGAAAAAGAAGATCTCACGCAAGACCAAATTACGAACGAAGTTTTTGATAAGCTTATAAAAATAGTTCCAAGAGTAGGGCCGAAGGAAGATGCGAAAAGTCTTATTTCATTGCGAGTGGTTGATGGCGCGCGTCTTTCTTCTAATATTGAATTTCAAAGAATAGTTTTAGCTATTGAGGTTTTTGTTCCTTTGACTCAGTGGAAAATGAAAGGTACAAATCTTCGTCCATTTAGTATAATGGGTGAAATTCAAAAAAGTCTAAATGGAAAAGTTATTGATGGAATGGGTAAACTTCTAGGAGGAGATTTTGAGATAAATTTCCTAACTGATGAAATGTCCTGTTATGAAATGACTTTTGACTTAATTGCTTATGATTGATTGCCATTTTGTAATAAATGAACCGGCGAATTTTCAAAAGATTTGTAAGGTTTATTCTCCTACAATTCGCCAGGTTATTACAGAAGAGAATTTTTTAGTTTATCGAAAGCTTCTAACCTTATCCCAAGAAGAAATTGAAGATGAGTATATGGAGAAAGAAAAGGAATTATCAAATGTTTTGACTCCATTAGAATATCTTTTGAATTCTTCTTTCAATAATAAACAAGTAGAAGTCCTTTCTATCAAAGCTTTTGAGTTTTTTATTCACGAGCCAGTTTCTTTCATTTATGAAGAAAAAAAGATTTTAGTTGGAGATTTGAAAAAAATTTTAGAGAGCGCGCAGTCATTAGATGACTTGCGTTTTTTGACCAGTGAAAATTTTTTTGACTTTCAGAATCTTATCAGAAATAGCGTGGGAGAAGACAGTATCGACCCTCCTAATCCTAATGAGCATCCAAAGATAAAAAAGATGAAGGCAAAGGCTAGGTATCGTGATAAAATAAAAGCGAAGAAAGAAGGATTAACACTTGATACTTTACTCATTTCAATTTGTTGTATGGGTATTGGAATTACTCCACTTACAATTGGAGAGTTGAGTTATGCTACTTTTTCCAAGTTGATAGGTGTATATCAAGAAAAGGAAAAATATGAAGTTGATATAAGAAGCTTATTAGCTGGAGCGAGTAGTAAAGATGTAAAACCAAAATATTGGATACATAATTCTGATAAAAAATAGGAGGAAATAAAATATGGCTGCTTCTATCCTAGATAGATATGGTATCAAGGAAGTTTGCGATTTTACCTTTTATAAATTAGAAAAGGACGGTACTCGTGGAGCGCCCGTGTTATACCTTGACACATTAAAGGTCTCTACAACCGAGCAGACTGCCGAGAATACTTCTGCTCGCGGTGGTAAAGGTAACCCTGAGCTAATCACGTGGGACTATGGTAAGGAAATCAATGTAACTCTAGAAGATGCGTTATTCTCTGCTAAGTCTATGGCTATCATGTTTGGCTCTGTTGATACTAATGGTGATGTTGTAATCAACTCAACAGCTGAAATTGTAAAGACTGTCCCTAAGGCTCAAGTACAAAAACTAACCTATGGGGCTGCTGGCAGCACAGCAGAAATTGAAATTCGTGGTACAAAGGTATCTCTTTCTGGAGTCAAGCTTTATGACGAAAAAGGAGCTCCGGTAGATGTGTCACAAGAAGAGGGTTCCCAGGCTGCTTATGCTTATTTGACAGGTACAATCGAGGGGAAGAATATCTCCGAAATTGTAATATCTGCTGAAACCTTCCCTGGCAACTACTATTGCACAGGAGACACTTATGCTCGTAGTGAAGCTAGCGGCGAAGATGAATTCTTCCAACTAGTAATTCCTAAGGCTAAGGTAACTTCTGAGAATACTCTAACTATGGAAGCCGAGGGTGACCCCTCTACTTTCAGCATGAATCTAAAGGTTCTACGTCCTGCTGATGGCAAGATGATGAAGCTTATTAAGTATTCTTTAACCGAATAATTGAATAAGATTGAAACGGAGGAGGGAGGACCTTCTCCGTTTTCTTTTTAGGAGGAAATATGAACGAGTTTTCTTTCAAAGAATTGGAACAGTGCTATCTAAAAGCTACTTATCCAATAGAGATTGGGAATAGAACCATTGAAACAAAAGAAATCCTCGCAAAATTCGATAAAATTCAAATCGCTGGCCTTGATGAAATAAAACGATGGGTCAGCGCTAATGGTGGATTCGACAATCGACCTCACGTCTTTTGGGAAACTACAAAAGAAATTAACCTAAGTTTTTCTCAAGGTGTATTCTCAAAAGACCAGTTCGCGCTTATGACTAATTCTAAACTTTTTGAAATTGAGGAAGACAAGCCAGTTTTGGTAACTAAAATGGAAACTCTGGAAAGTGATGAAGAGAATAAAATTCATTTGAAGGAGAATCCAGTAGATTTATTTATTTACGAAAAAGAAACTGGAAAGAAAATTTTACCTTTATCCAAAGAAGAGAAAGTTATAGAAATTAGTGAGCCTTATAAAGAAGTTATGGTATCTTATACTTATAACTACCTAGGAGGCGCGAAGGTCGTAAAAGTTGGTAATAGGCTTTTTAATGGTTTTGTTGAACTAGAAGGAAGAACAAGAGTAAAGGATGATACTACTGGTCAGGTAGTTACGGGGCTTATAAAAATCCCAAAGCTAAAATTGATGACTGGCTTATCTATAAGGCTGGGCGCGCAAGCTACACCTGTCGTAGCCAATTTCAAAGGAGTTGGCGTTCCAGTGGGGTCAAGAGGAAATTCATATGTTAGTGAGTTTTACTTTTTGAACAATGATATAGATAGTGATTTCTAACTGTAGTCAGCATTAGTTTTTAGCTAATGCTGATTATTTTTTAGGAGGAAAAGGAATGGCAGATAAGAAAATCAATATCTCTCTTGGTATATCAGCTGATTTAAATGACTTTCAAAAGAAAATTGAAAAATTGCAAAGTGAGTTTGATAAAGTAAAATTTTCTGATTTATCAAGCGAAAAGATTAGTAAAGTTTTTGATAATATTCAAAGCAGATTAAAAAAATTACAAGAACTAACTGATAAATCTCCTTCTCTATTAGGAAAAACTGATTATAAACAAGCGGAGAAAGAAGTAGGTAATCTTCAAACAGATATCTCTAAACTTGTTAGAGAGATTCAACAACTAGATACAGCCTCTAAAGAAGGGAAGCTAAAAATTCTTCCAAAGGGAGAACAGGAAAGACTTGAAAAATTAAACGAAGCTACAAAAAAATATTTAAAAACCTTATCTCAAGAATCAAAACGTCTTGAAGATTTAGAAAAGAAACAAAACAAACTAAAACAAGCCCAATCAGCTTTAGTACAGTTAGAACAAACTAAAAAAAGTGCTAAGTCCAAAAAAGAAGTAGCAGACAGTTATTTAAAAGGATTAAATACTCAATTAGCAAAAAAGCAAGAAACTTTAGCTGCACAAAAGCAAACAGAAGAAGCAGTTCAATCTATTTATAAAGCACAAGGTTTAAAAGGAAAAAAAGTTGGAGATACAGAAGTTAATATAAATGGTACTGTAACTTCTTTAAATCAAATTAGAAAAGAGGCTGGAAAAACTGCTACTGAAATTGCTGCGATGGAGCAAAAAATTCAGCAATATATTTCTAAATCAGATTTCAATCAATTGAATCAGGATATTCAAGCTCAGAGAGATTTAATTGTTAAACTAGAAGAAGAAATAGGTAAATTACAAACAGATAATCCTACTACAGCCTTAAAAAAACTAAAAACGGCTTTGCAGCAAGCCGGAGTCTCAATGGAAGACATTGGAGATTTAACCAAAAAGGAAGACATAGAAGCTTGGTTAAGTAATCTTAATACTTCTGCTCTAGAGAAATTTCGAAGCGGCCTTCAAGGGGTAGAAAAAGCTACTGGAGAAGTCCAACCAGAATTAGAAAAAATGGGCCAATCCGTTCGTGATAGTGCTGATGATTTTGATGCAGCAGAACGAGCTGCACAAGATTTATCAACACTAAAATATCAATTGATGGATTTCTTTTCTGTTACTGGTGCTATTCAATTATTTAGAAGGGCTATTCAAAGTGCTTTTGAAACAGTAAAAGAGCTTGATGCTGCAATGACTGAAATTGCAGTAGTTTCTGATTTTTCAGTAAATGATATGTGGGGGCAATTACCTCGTTTTACTGAACAAGCCAATGAGCTCGGCATGGCTATCAAAGACACTTATGCAGCAACTACTCTTTATGTTCAGCAAGGATTAGACTTAGATAAGTCTATGAAATTGGCAACTGAAACTCTTAAAATGGCAGCAGTGGCCGGCATGGATGCTGCAAACGCGACAGATGCTATGACAGCTGCATTACGTGGTTTCAATATGGAATTAGATGAAACTTCTGCTCAAAGAGTCAATGATGTTTATTCTGAATTGGCAGCTATTACAGCTTCTGATACTCAAGAAATTTCTACCGCTATGACTAAAACTGCTTCAATTGCTCATAGTGTTAATATGGAATTTGAAACAACGGCTGCTTTTTTGGCCCAAGGCATTGAAACGACACGTGAAGCGGCAGAAACTATCGGTACGATGCTTAAAACGGTTATTGGCCGTTTTTCAGAAGTCAAATCTCTTTATACTGAAGGTCAGTTAACTGGTCAAGATGAAGAAGGAGAAACTATTGACGTAAATAAGGTTCAAACTGCTCTTCGTGCGGCTGGAATTTCTATGAATGAATTTTTGGCTGGTAATGAAGGTTTAGACCAAGTATTTTTACGTTTATCTAAACGTTGGAATGATTTAGATATTCTTACTCAACGTTATATTGCAACTCAGGCAGCCGGTTCTCGTCAACAGTCTCGTTTTATTGCTATTATGCAAGATTATGCGAAGACCACTGAATTAGTCAATGCAGCTTACAATAGTACTGGTTCTGGACAGAAACAATTTGAAAAGACTCTTGATTCCCTTGCATCGAAACTTACTAAACTGAAAAATGCTTGGGATCAATTTACTATGGGGTTTGCCAATAATGAGATTATAGGAGCAGCAGTCACATTATTGACAGGTCTTCTCACGGCTATTAATGGAATTATTGATGCACTAGCTGGCGGCAATGGTCTAATTAAAAGTCGTGATACTCTTCGACCTGCCTTCGCTGCTTTAAACGCTGGTCGACCAAAAATAGATAAAAATTTAAGAACTGGTTTTATTCAACGAAAAATAGATGCTTTTAATGGAAATATTAATAGCTCTTCAGCTACAACCGCAACTCCTAATAGTGTGGTTCAAACCAGGACGTTCATTCAAAATGGCAAAACCAGTGCTAAGAATTGGATACAAGGGTGGAAAAGTGCTGGTGGAGTTGGAGGAAAGAAAGACTTTTTAGTTAGTTCTTTTAGTAATTCATTAAATAAGGTTGGACAATCCTTTTCAGTTTTTTCTACAAATATGGAAAAGGATTTGTTAAAGCAAGTTTATTCAAGTAAAGGTCTGTCTTATTCAATGACAGATAATGAAATTTTAAAATCGGATTTTTCAAAAATAAATTCTTTAAGCGCCCAACTTAAGTTGGGAAAAATCAGTGCTGAAGATTTTTCAAATCAATTGAGAATTTGGGGTGTATCTGAACAAGATGCAATGAAAATTACCGGGGATTATACTAACCAAATTACTCTTCAGCAAAAAAAGATGGAGTCCTTATCTCAGACAGGAACGGCCCTAGGTATGTCATTTACTATTCTTGGTGGAGTTATTTCTTCAGTAATACCAGGAGCTGAAGAGTTTGGAAAAGTTTTACAAACAGTGGGAGCAGCTTTAATGGGAATTTCTATGGCATTGCCGGCAGTAGAAAAAGGAATAACTTGGCTCTCTGGAATTTCGGGTGTCGCTCCAAAGACTTTAAATATTTATGTAGCTGCTTTTGCTGTAATAGTAGCAGCAGTGGTTGCTATAGTTAGTTTAATAAAGAAAAATTCTCCTGAAGCTCAACTCGAAAAAGCCTCTAAAGCAACCGAAAAAGCAAAAGAAATGGCAGAAGGGGCAACTCAGGCTTATGAGGGTTTACTGAATAAAAAATCTGAATTCGATAAGCTTGCTACTTCTCTTGAAACTCTAACCCAAGGAACTCTTGAATGGCGAAAAGCTTTGGCTGAAGCTAATAATGAAGTTATCAATCTTCAAAAGGAATTTCCTGAACTAAAAGTATCAGTAGATAAAGCAACTGGTCAATTAAAAATTGATAATTGGGGAGACATTTTAAAAGCTCAGGCAGAAAGAATTGAAGCGACTAATAAACAATTGGCCATGGCGCAGGTCAATGAAAATAATAAACAATTAGAAATAACTAAGAAAGACATCAGAAGTGATAAAGAGTTAACTCCTGACGAAAAAGCAAGTAAGATAGAAGCAGAAAAATTAAAGACAGAAAGCACTAATGTTGCTTTGATTAGTAGTCTAATTAGTAAATATCAAACTGAGGCTAATAAAGATATCTTACAAAATTTAGCAGAAACAATATTTAAAGATATAACTTATAAAGTTGAAGTCGAGGATACGGTAGGTAGTGGAGGCAATACGACCCCAGCAAATACTACACATAAAGAGACAAGAACTTCAAATGTTTATGAGAGTAAAGTTAATGCCGACGCTAATAAAGCAGTTAATTCTCTTTCGGCATCTCAAAGAAAAACAAAAGCAGAAAAAGTCTTTGGAAAAGATGCCGTAGCAAACATGAAGGATGAGGAAATTAAAGACGCTTTAAAAGACTATGAAAAAGGTGTAGCAATAGAGAACATAACTAAAAAAGTAGCTAACCTCACCCCCGACCAACAAGAACTTCTGAACAGGATTCAAGGAACTTATACTGGCACTAAGAGTGATTGGAATACTGCCCAAGGAAAAACTTTTAGCGATGAAGATGCTAAGGTTATACAAGATATTTTAGGATTAGATAATACTCAAACTGTTTTGGATATGGCTAAAAGTGGAACTGCTGCTATTTCTGCGAATATTGACCAGATTGAATCTCAATTTGAAAGATTTGGTGAAAAATATACTGGTTCTTTCTTAGACCAGTTTTCAGCAGACAATCTTTCAAATATTGCTTCTCAAGTTAAGGAAATGTCAACAACAAGTGCAAGAGCTTATCTTGATGCTTATAGTGAGGCTTTGGATGGTGTAAAGAAAGAGGATAGAGCACGCTTGGATAACTACCTTTCCTCAATTGATCTTTCCGACGCAGTTCAAGTTCTTGACGCGAAAGACTTCATGAAAAATCTTGGAATGGATGAAACTCAAATTGAGAAATTTTGGGCTGTTGCTAATACTGCTGTTGAACCTTATATTACCAGTTTGGAACAAGTCCAATCTTTAAATGAGAAAATTTCCAAGCTTGGTGAAGTTCGGAATCTAGTTGAGAATGGAGAGAAGACTTTTAGCTCTAGTAATAAAGAAAGTCTAGTAAGTGTTGGTTTCGCAGATACTGATTTCTTACAGACTGGGATTGATGAATGGACTTATGTTGGAAAAGATAGTAATGATTTACTAAGACAGATAAATGAAAAAGTTGCACAGATTGGAGAACATATTGTTGGAAACTTACAAGATAGTGTCGAGAAGGGAAAAGCCTATGGTACAATAATTGAAAAAAATGATGAGTTAGGGAACAAACTTGCAACTCTTGCCGAAAATGGTTATGAAGGAACAAGTTTCAAATCTGCCGAACTGAAAGACATGGCTGAAACTTTAGGAATCGCAGTAGAGAATTTATCAGATGAAGGTATTGCAAATAAACTCATTGATGCCTATAATATGTATAAAAATTTGGGAGAGAATGAAGAAGCAGTAAGAAAAGAGCTTATTAATAATGCCTCAAGACAATATGACCTAACTGGTGATTTTGGAACTTATACTGGGAATTTGACCCCAGAAGAACAAAGGGATATAATGGAAGCTCAGTTAGTTAAGAATACTGGAGCAATGGAACTTTATAATAAACTAAAAGCTGAAGCCAATGATACCTCTAAAAAACTAAATGTAGAATTGGCAGATGAGGCCATCCAGTTAGTAAAATTAACTGATCGTTACAAAGTAGCCGCAAAGAAAATTGAAGATTATCGAGATGTTTTAATTCAGGGTGAAGGTGCAGGAACTGACTTTTTTGCCGCTTTAGATAATGCTAAGACCAATCTTTCTGCTCTTTTTAATGTTGATAAAGAACTAATTACAGAAGACTTTATCCAACAATACGCTCAAGATATTTATAATTTGGCGGAAGGTGGGGAAGTTGGCACACAAGCTTTTCAGAATCTTTGGGAAGCTATAAAGCAAATAAAATTTGATTCAATGATAGAAGGACTTGATTTCTTTATTGAAGATGATGAAGGTATCATTGATGATTTTACTAACTGGATAGAGGGGTTAGACCCAACCGTTGGGATAGGAACGGAATTGTCTACAGAGGGGTTGGAGTCGGGATTAACTCTTCTTGCCCAACAAGCTTATAATGCAGGAAAAGATGTCCAAACTGCTTTAGCTCCTGCCATAGCGAGGCTTGAAGAGCTAACTGGAACAAAAATAAATATCCAGTATGAAGAAGAGGAGTTTGATTCTGGAGGAAAATATATTTCTGCCAAATCTATGGAAGGTCTTTTGGCACGAGGGTGGCACGTTGGAAAAGGTGGAAAATTAGTTAGAACCAAAGCTATCGCTGCTATTTCTGCTTCTAAAGCAAGCTCTCTTTATGATAAATTTACAGCTCCTTCAGGAAGTAGTTCTAATAAAAGTTCTGCTGGCAGTTCGTCATCTGAAAAGAAAGAATCTACTTGGGAGAACCCTTATGATAAGCTCTATAACCTAACCGAAGAAATAAACGAAGCTTTACGTCGGCGTGAAAAGCTCGAAAAGGAATATGACCGTATACTCGAACGTCGTGGCTCCACATTCCGAGAACTCCGCAAAAATTATAACGCTCAGCTTCAATCTCTTCAAAAAGAAATTGCTCTCCAAAATCAACTGCGCGCGGGTCGTCTCGCGCAACTAAATGCCCTATCTTCTGAGACTTACAAAGGCCAAGATAGTGATGGTAATGAACTCATAAAATCTTTTGCCGATTGGGGTGTTACTAAATATGGTAGCTATAACCCCAACACTGGCTTACTCAAAATTGATTGGGATGCCATTGATGATGTAAAAGATGAAAATTTAGGTAGTGCTATTGAAGCTTATATTAGTCGCCTAGAAGAACTTCAAGGTCAAATTGAAGATATTGACACTCAAATCGAAGATTTCAAAGATAAGGTAACCGAACTTCAAAAAGAAGGTATGCAAGATTATCTCGATTTTGAGCAAAAAGTCTATGACGCAATTGTAAATCAGCAACAACAACTAATTGATGACTATCAAGACCTTTCAGACAAAATAAACGATTCCAATTCTAAAATCTTAGATTCAATCCAACGCTCAATTGACCTTCAACGTCAAATTAGAGACAACACCCAGACTGAAGAAGATATAAATGAAAAAGAGGCTCGTTTAGCTTATCTACGTCAGGATACCTCAAATGGAAATCTTTTGGAAATAAAACAACTCGAAGAAGAGCTTGCCGATGACCGCCAGAACTACGAAGATAACCTAATTGACCAGCAGTTAGAGCGTCTAACCCAACAAAATGACGATGCTCAAACGGCGCGAGAGCGTCAAATTGATCTGATGCAAAAACAGCTCGACTATGCTTCAAAGAATGGAGATTTTTGGAATCAAACCTATGAGTTATTAGCCTCAGGTTTCAGCGCAGACGGGAATTTAAACCAAGCTTCTCAACTTTGGAATTTGTTGCAAAAAGATGAAGGCTGGAAAGGTATGAGCAAGTTCGGCCAACTTAACTGGCAAGAAGAAATTTCTAAAGCTATTCTTGCAGCGAGTCAGGGTTATGCTAACTGGAATATGTATAAGGCTGAAAAGGTAGATAAGAGCTTAACCATGAAGAATGGTTTAACTTTGACCTATGATGGTAAGAATTGGAAGGATTCAAGTGGAAATATTTATAATGGAGTTGATTATGATTCTACTATCGGAGACTTTACCTATACGGGTAGAACGGATGTAACTCCTCCTAAAAATAATTCTGAAAATTCTAATAATTCAAACAAGAAAATTTCTGTCGGAAGTCGTGTTCGTGCAAATTCCAATAGTTTAATTTATGCTGACTCCTACGGTGGTGGTGGCGCACATCAATACTATGCTAATGACCCCATCTACACCGTTCTTGATGAAAATAATGGCTACTATTTAACTCGTTATCATAAACTAGGTTCTGGATATACTGGTTGGTTCCGCAAGAAAGATCTAACTGCATATAAGACAGGTGGTATTGCAGATTTCACTGGCCCAGCCTGGTTAGATGGAACCAAGTCTAATCCTGAACTTATTTTGAACGCACGCGACACCGAGAACTTCATTGCGCTAAAAGATATTTTGAGTTCTATTATGGATCGAAAAGGTTTACAAAACAATACTCAATCTGTTGGTGATATGTATTTCAATATTGATATAAATGTTGATGAGATAAGTAATGACTATGATGTTGAAGACCTAAGCAAGAAAATCAAACAAGAACTAACAGATAGTGCGATGTATCGTAATGTAAATTTGGTGAATTTCATCAGATAATTATAAAGCCATAATGGTTTCTTCACTTATCCTTAGAGAAATTTGAGGAAAGGAGGAAACCATTATGGCTATTGCGTTAAAAGGAGATTTTATTGGTTTTTCTTTTAATGGATACCGTTCCGAAAAATTAGGAATTGTGCGGGTAAGTGATGGTAGTAGGTATAATGAAGATTTGGTTCCTACCAGTCAAGACAAGACCGTTCAAGTTCCTGGTGGAGACGGTTTTTATTATTTTGGGAGTGATTATACCCAAAGACAGTTTAGTATAAATATTGCTTTTGATGAGCTAACTGAGAAACAATTCCGAGAATTACAGCAAGTTTTTGGAACAAAAGAACTTGGAAAATTGGTTTTTGATGAAAGACCTTACAAATATTATATGGTAAAATCTGGTAAGCCTCAATTAAAATATATTTGTTTTGGAAAAGAAGGTGACCGCATCTATAAGGGTGAGGGGACTTTAAATTTTACCGCTTATTATCCTTATGCTAAGAGTATTCATAAGTTTTTAGATGAATATAGTGATAAAAATAAAGATGAATGGAAAGAGGCTTCTGGAATGAGACCAAGTAAGCAAACCACTGAGTTTACTTATGATACTTTTGATGAGAATTATACTGTTCGAGTATATAATGCTGGTGATCTTGATACTGATTTTATTCTAAAATTCAATGGAGCACTAAAAAATTTAATTATTGAGCTAATGCCGGCAACTCAAACAAGTAACGCAATAAAACGATTAAGTTTTAAAAATTTTAAGATAGACACTATAAAAGATAGCGGTTTTCAAATTAATACAAAAACCAATTTAATTGAAGGCTTTGATAAGGACGGTATTTTAACTTATAATTTATATAATAGATATATAGACGAGGGAGACTTTTTTAAAATACCCGCAGATGGACAAGACTATATAATTAAAGTGACAGATGGGGCACCAAAAAGTATTGAATATGACTATATTTATTATTAAGGAGGCTTATTATGAAAAAAAATAAATATGAAATAAGCCTATGGGAAGACAGATTAGTCCCTCAAACTGGAGAAGGACAAAGTATAGTTCCCGAACATTATGAAGAAGAAAAGGTTTGTATAATTGGCTCAGATACTATGACATCACAGGCCCGGGCCCTTGAACCAAAACTAGTGAGAAATGTCAATGGTACAAATAAACTAACTTTCAAATTATACTATACATATATTGATAATGAGACTGGAAAGAGAATTCAAAATCCTTTTACTTCTCTTTTGGTAAATGAAAGAAAGGTAAAATGTAAATGGGAAGACCGATGGTATGATTTCGTTATCAAGGGTATTCAAGAAGATAGTAATGGAAAGACAATTACTTATACTTGTGAAGACCTTTATGTAAATGAACTGGGGAAAACGGGTTTTAATCTTGAATTTGACCAAGAGCTCAATAACAATCAAGGAACGGCGCAGGAATTAGCAGAAAAGGTTCTTGAGGGGACAGATTGGGTTGTTGATACTACAAATAGTGACCACATACTTCAAACAATTGAAGAACCTTTATATGAAGTTACGGTAAAATCTGACTTTTCAGCGTTAGATAAAGATAAAAAACCTAAGGCTTTTGTTCAAGGAGACACTATTTATATTTTTTATTCTGTAATTCAGCAGAAAGAAGACTATGTTCAATTTATATATAATAATTCCTATGACACAGAAAGCAATAGTCAACTTCTAAAAGAAAATACTAATTATTCTATTGAAATAATCGGAACAACAACAGATGAGTGGTATAGTAGCCATTTGATAATAGGCGTGCTTTCAGATTATAGGGGGAAACGACTAGTACGGAAACAGCTTCAAGAATTTAATAGCGCCTTAAATAGGAACTGTTATATTTTTAACGGGTTTTATAAAACTTCTGAAACTTGGAATGAAGAAGAAGTCTTTTATATCTATAATGAAAAAGCTCAAAATTATAATAAGGTTAATAACAAAGAAGAAGCAGTGAATCAACAATTATATAAATACGGAAAGATTCTAGGTTATTCAACTGTTGAGTATAAAGATCCCACCGTTGTTTTAAATTTAATTTCTAATTCAAAAGAATTTGTTGATACAAATGGCTGGCGCTCAGGAAGTCTAGGATGGGAACTTTACCCTCCTTTTTTTGGACAGAAGACTATTGATGAAAATTATTCTTCAACAACCTATTTAAAGACAAATGGAGGTTGGCTATTTAATACTGGCCTGCAAGATAGTGCAAGCTATTTAGAAGATGGGTTACAGACTGGTCAGAAATACTTTTTAAGAATAAAAGCTTATAAGCCGAATGAGGAGAAGCCTTCTAACATTTTAATAGATAATTCAAATATAGATTTTCAAATTCTTGATTATTTTAATTCTATTCAAACCAGCGATATTCCCGCACATAATACAACTAGCTATTGTAAAGTAAATAGTCGTAAAACAGTAGATTTTTTTTATACTACCGATACTGTGGTTCAGAAAGATAAAATCTATTATGAACTTACAAAAAATGGATATAGTGAATTAAAAAATTTAACGATTGGAAAAAGCTTTCCAGAAAATACATTAGTTTATGAAAAGGGTGAGCCATTAATAGAGTTAGAAATAGAAATGGTAAATTCTATTCCAAGAAAAGATATAACTGCCGGATATAGTGTTTACTATGAAGAAGATAAGGATGAGAATCGTAGTAAAAAAATAGCTCATCCTGGTATTTTTATTAATTTGCCTGCTTGTTGGATTAAAGAAATTCAATTATACCAACGAGTAGAGGGGTATAATGGAAAAATTATTCATCTTGGAGATTTAGATACTCAATCAGTAGGGGTTACTTACTACAAGTATTTTATTCCTAATGATGAGTATAAAAAAGAAGAAGATATTAAATATATCTATTGTGGAACTACCAACCAGACTTCTTATACTAAGGTTTATGAAGAAGAAGGAAAATACAAAAGATTTGAAAAAGTTAGAAGTATTACAGCGAAAAAATCAAATAGATTTAACATTCTTCAAAGTATAGCTGAGACTTTTCAATGTTGGATAAAATTTAATATTGAACATGATTCATCAACTGGAAGAATAATTTATGAAAAGGGGTTACCTCAAAAGTCTATTTATTTTAAAGAAGATATCGGAGAGGAATTAGGATACGGTTTTGTTTATGGAATTGACTTAAAAACAATTTCTCGTTCTATTGATAGCAATCAAATAACATCAAAAATTATTGTTGCTCCTAATGTAACAGAATATGCAGAAAATGGAACTTGCGAAATCGCAAAAAGTGATTTTAATGAAAATGGTGAAAATTATATTTATGATTTTGGCTATTATATTTCTCAAGGGCTTTTGAATTCTGGGGAGCTTAATAAATATCTTTATTTACCAGAGAATGACGATTCTGGTTTTTATATTCAACTTAAAGCGTTAAATGACAAATATTTAAAAAGAACAGAAAAAATAGTTGCAAAAAAAACCGAATTAACCAAACAAACCAGTCTTCAAACAATTTATAATCAGTACGTAACTTCCGCAGAAGAACAGATTGCTACTTTAAAAGATAATCTCTGTAAATTGACTGGTTTTCCATCTTATGATGAAACCAAAATTTTAGATTATTTAAAAGATAAAACTGATTATACAGAAGCAAAAAATTACTACTCCACATTAATTACCACTCAACATAACTTAGAGAGTTACCGTAATTCTTTGACTTTACTTGATAAAAGTGTCACCGCTTTAAATGAATTGATTAAAAAAGAAGAAGAAAACAATAAAGGAATTTTAGAAAAGAAAAAGACGTTAGAAGAAAAATTTTATCAAAAATTTTCTCGTTTTATTCAAGAAGGCTCTTGGACTTCTCAAAATTATATCGACCCAAATCTTTATTATTTAGATGCTAAAAGCGTCGCATATACAAGTTCTAGACCTAAAATTTCATACAATATTTCAGTAATTCGTCTAAGCGCGCTTGATGAGTACAAAGGGAAAAGATTTAATGTAGGAGATATATCTTTTATTGAAGATAAAGAGTTTTTTGGATATATTAAAGGCAAAAATGCTTGGAAAACCCCTTACCATGAAAAGGTTCTTATAAGTGAATCTACTTCTTGGTTTGATAGTCCTGAGAAGGACACTTTTACAATTCAAAATTATAAGACCCAATTTGAAGACTTGTTCCAACGTATAACTGCTACCACTCAATCTCTTCAATATTCTACTGGTGAGTATAATCGTGCTTCAAATATAGTTGAAGGACAGGGAGTTATTAATACAGAGACTCTTCAAAACAGTATCAGTATAAATAATGAGTTGGTTTTTAAATCTCAAAATGAAGAAATTTTTCAAGATTCAACCGGTTTAACTTTAACTGATAAGCGTGACCCCTCTAAACGAACTAAATTGACTTCTGGTGGCCTTTTTATTTCTACTGATGGTGGAATAACTTGGAAAAATGCTATTCGTGGTGAAGGTATAGCTACTCAGTATCTTACCGCAGGAGCAATTAATGCTAACGATATAGCCATCTATGACGGCGCGCATCCTACCTTTCGTTGGGATAAATATGGTATTAATGCTTTTGATGTTACAAGAGATGAGGATGGAAAAGAGCTTCTTGGTGTTGCCCCTAATCGTTTTGTACGTTTTGATCAATATGGTGTTTATGGGATAAATGGAATTGAGTCAAAAACTTTCCAGCCAACTCAAGAATCAGATGTTTGGGATACTGCCTCATTTGGAATGACTTGGCGCGGCTTCTTTTTAAAGAATAGAGCAAATAACCAACAAATTGAAATCTCTAATGAGAAAGATATTTGTATTACCAAGGATAAGATTGAAAAGGTTAAAATAGGCAGAATTGATAATGAGTTATATGGTATTCGTTTCAGAAATGATGAGAATAAAGTAACATTAGAAACAGATAATAGTGGTTTGCTTTGGTTAAAAGACAGATTACAAATATCAGATTATATTTACGAATTAACTTCTGATGCCATTCCTGTTTCTGGAAAAATTTACTATGAAAAAAATAGTGATGGTATTTATGAAGCAATTGATATTACTAGTATTGATTCAGTAGTAGGATATTATGAACTTAAAAACTCTGGGGTTGCTATTGGAAACTTGGGGTTAATGGGTGGAGAACAAGATCAAGTTTTTAACTCTAATAATAATTTTATAGTTTATGCCAATGGTTCAATTTTAGCTAGACAGGGTAATTTTACTGGTACGATAAATGCTACTAATGGTTCTTTTTCTGGCGAAATAAATGCTACGAGTGGTAGTATTGGCGGTTTTAAGATAGCAAATGATGGGTTATCTAATGAAAATATAGTCATTTCTCCAACTGGAATCAATATTTTAAATGATGGTACATTTTCAATATTTGACGGTAGTACGCCAGTTCTTTTAGCTAATCAAAAAAAGTATAAAGAAACTTCTGATACAATAGCTGTTGCTGGAAAAGAATATTATGAGAAAGACTTAAATAATAATTATACTTTAATTACTCTAAATGAAGGCGATAAAGTTCCAGAAGGAGCCTACGAGCAATATACTTCATCATATTTCTCAGGAGAAATCCAGGCGACAAGTGGTTCTTTTACTGGTACAATAAATGCTACTGATGGCATTTTTAAAGGAATGCTTGAAGCTACAAAAGGCTCAATTGGTGGTTTTGATATACTTGATGACAGACTCCAATCCAAAGATAAAAAAATTGTTTTAATAAGTGGAGAACAAGAGGGAAGTCAGGGAAAAATTATTGCAGAAGATATTGAATTAGGTAACGGTGCAATAGTAAGTGACCGTATTTCATTCAAAGAAAAAATAATGATACCGACTGAAGATACTATTTTGATTGAGGGAAAAACTTATTATACTTACAATAGAGACACTGAAAACTATATTGTTGTAAAAAATCCAAATCAAGAAAGTATAGGCACTTATTATGAAGAGAGTCCTAATTTAATTGCAAATGCTTATCTTCAAAATCCGACTCTTCACAATGGAGTTGTTCTCAGTGCAGGAAAATTGAAATTGAGAACTAGCGGCCTTCTTGAATTTGGAGATATAAAAATTTCTGGAGATTCTGATAATCCAAAAATTTTCTCCTCTTTGTGGTCTATTGACAAAGAGCAGGCTATTTTTAATAATGTTATTACGCAAGGTGGTACTATTGAAAATATAGTTTTTAAAAATAGTACAGTTCAGGCTTCCGGTGGAATAATGATTTTTAAACCTTCTTTTAATGCGCATTACATTGAAAGTAATAATAATGATAAAACAGTTTGTGAATTTGAATTAGAGAATTATGACGGAGATATAAAATTAAATGTCGAAGATGTAATACTTGTCAATAAAGAAGAAGGTATAATTACCTCTGTTGAAGGTTCTAAAATTTCTGTAACTTTCAGTAGTGAAAAAATCGAAAAAAAATCATTTATAGGAAAAACTTTATCAATAATAAAACTCTACAATATTGAAAATGAAAATGATAAAATAAAAGATATTAAAAATAAACTTCTAATTGGAGTAAATTCAAATGAAGTAAATGGCGAAGTAATAGCTCAAGATTGCCACTTATTTAGAGGAGGACTAACAGTAACTGCTCCCATTATTAAAGAGATAGAATCAAAATTAGAAATTAAATATCCTGATAAGCCAAATTTATTTATTGGTGATCTTTCTGGAATTGGAGAAGTGGGTTATGGTTTATATGGTGATAACGTCTTTCTAAATGGAACTCTTACAACCAAAGTTCCGAATAATGGACAATCAACTTATGCTGGTGTTAATACTGTTAGTGGAGTTTCATATACTATTGGAAAACATAATGATGAAGAGAAAATAGTTTTCTGGGCCGGCGCCGTTGGTAAAGAAGACGCACAAATTCAAGTGTCTCCTTTTCAAGTTACAGATAAGGGCAATTTATATGCTAAAAAAGGTTATTTTACAGATTCTGTTTTTTCAGATTCTGTAATTGAAGGTAGCACAATAAGAGGCGCAGATATTTATACAGCTAATATTCATGGATGGGATTTCAATGGAAAGCAAACGGGCGCACTTAATATTTATAATACTTCGGCAGGAATTATTTTTAAAACCGAAGCAGTTAAAGATGAAAATGGGAAAATTACCGTTAACGAACAAGAGCTATTTTCAATAAAAGATAAAGGGTTAATTCGAAAAAATTTAGACCAAGAAATTCCGATTTTATCTGTTAATGCTGATACAACAGATTTTATAGGGAATAGTTTAAAAGTTTATTCATCTATTAGTGCAAGAGAAGATGATTATACTAATTATATTAACGGAGAAATATCTAAATTTTATAAAACTGGCGATTCTTCATTTAGTAGCTCAACGATTCTTTTAAATAAAAATTCATTTGAATTTATATTAGGAGAAGGAAACAGTAGTAAGAAATTTAAAATAGAAGAAAATTTAATATCTTCTTCTGAGGATTTTAAAGCAGAAAAAAATATTTACTTTAACGAATCACTATTATATCAAAAAGTTATTTCTGGCTCGAAGGAAATTGGATATGACTTATACGTTAAAGAAGTTATTGGAGATTAAAGGAGGAAAATAAATGGCAAGTGGAGTTTTTACCGCTACTGCCACAAAAAATGGTGGCACTTGGACAATTAGAGCATATTATTCATATACTAATCAGAGTAGCGTAACAGTTACTCTAACCGTTGCTGGATATAGTGGAGCTCACTCTTGGACAAACACGGCAGATGCTTATTGGGGAATCAATGGAAGTCAAACATGGACTACTTTTGACTTTTCTGGGACAACTGAATATACAGTTGGTTCAAAAACTTTTTATAATGTTGATTCTTCTTTTAAAATTACTGGTGTCTTTCATGCTGGTGACGGATACAGTTATATGCCTTCGCATCTCGAAGTTAGCGGAACTATAAATAATATTCCTCCCGTTTGGACTAATTGTACTGCCCCAACTTCCGTTTCTATTAGTAATAATGGACAATCAGTCGCTATCCCAGGAGATACTATTACTATTTCTTGGAGTGGGGCGAAGAATGGAACAAGTAATGCTATTACCAGTTATGGAGTATATTATTATTTTTCTTCAGATAAAGCTGCTCCAACAACCTCTACTTATAGTGGGTATAAATCAGTATCGTCTTCATCTTCTTCTACAACAATTTTGATTACCGAAGCTAATCGGGGCCTGTACTTACGGGCCTCGGTTCGCGCGGTTAGTCAGCACAATACAACTGGTTTAGCTAATAGTTCTAATTCTTCTGTAATTGCAATAAATCAAAGACCAGATGCTCCCTTTTTATTAAAGACTTCCTGGGTTTTTAAATCTACTGATTCTAATATAACTATCACAGGTATTACGGCTGGAAATGCGAATTTTGGTGCAAGCGGTCAGACAGTACACTATTCTACTTCTTCAAATACAATAAGTACCGAAGTAGTCACCAATAAGGAAATAATAGCCAAAGAAGGAATCTATTATTTTTGGACTTATGATGGTCGAGAATATAGTAGTTCTTATATAACCGCAACAGTTTCAAAAAATATAAAACCAAAATTAGAAACTTGTAAAATTGAAAAAGAAGTTTTATCAACAGTTTATAGAAAAACAGAGATTTTTTCTGGTGCTTTGGAAGAGGTAAGTTTTAATCTAAAAGGAAATAAAAATTTAAAATATAAAATAGAAATTAGTTATAGTGAGAATAACGTCAAAAAAACTTATCTTTTAAAAAATAATCAATCTCTTGGAACATCAGAAATAATTACCGAAACTTTCTATCCAAGAGCCTTAAACTTGCCACAAAATATTTTCTATTCTTTTAAAATAACTCCTCAAGATGATTATGAAATTGGAAATAGCGTAGAGCTAAATAAGATTTATAAAATTCCTCCTTTACCAGAATTTTTAACATATTACAATCAAAGAGCATATTCTAACGCGCCATACACACAAAGTAATAATTTTGGTGATGAACTCAGAATATTATTTAGCTATGATTCCTATTTTGTAAAAAATGGTAAGGTTTCATTAGTAGCGGGTGAAGGCAATTTTTCTGGAACAATAACGCTAGGTTCTAGATTAACAGTAAATGATTTAACTAATTCATCCATAAATGTAAATCTAATAGCTTCTGATAGTTTAATATTTGGAGAAGAATATAACATAGCTTTACGTTTATCTTTAAATAATCAAACCGTTGAAAAAACAATTAAAGGTATAAAGAGAACTCCTATACTAGACCCTACTCCTTCAAGTGGTAGTTCTTTCTTAGTAAAACCTTTTACCAGTGGGTTAGAGACGACAAACGGCTACTTTCAAGAATTAAAAATTTCTACTGAAGGGTCAAAATCTTTTGAGAGTGTAGAGGCCTTTTATGATAATTATAATTTAGATAGTAATAAATGGTGGAAAACTGAATTAATTATTAACAATAACATTTTAAATATAAGTGATTTTATTCGGCCTCTTGAAGTTAGTGAAATTAATAATAGCGACTATATAACAAGAACTTTTAGCACTAGAATTAATAATGATAACTCAGCTTTTTTTAATAGTTTAAAAGATATCATTCCCAAAGAACAACGTCAAGGAAAAATTACTGGTATTCTAAGAAATACTATAACAAATGGTTTTGGGAAAGTGATTTCTGGACAAGCCACTCTCGTAATCCTTGATTTTGAAGAAACAGCAGATTACCAAGTGAAAGATAATAATTTAGGAACTTATAGTTTTCTTTATGAAGGATATAATATAGAAATTCCTCTTACGATTAAAACCTATTCTATGAATTCTGTTACTTTTGAAGTAATGATAAAAAGAGGGGAAAATGGAAATTTTGTAAATTACATCGGCCCAGAAACTGTAAATTATACTGGCGAGAGTATCGAATTTGGAAGTCCAAGACTAGTTACTAGAACCTTAAAAAAAGAAATAGGTGAAATTCAAGATTCAGAAGATTGCTATTTTTCTATTAGAATTTTGGATGGAAGTAAAGAGATTACAACAAGTTGGGATAATAAAATTGCTTATAAGCGTTTAAAAAGTATTACTCCTTCTTTAACTTTTACCAAAGCTGAATATTCAAATTATAGTAATGATAAAGGGAAAGTTGCCACCTCTTTTTCCAATTTAGATTTTGGATATGATGATACTCAGGTTAAAAGTATGGGCCTTTATTCTTTTAAAATAAGCCAAACGTTAAATTTTTCTCTTCAAACCAAAGAATCACCTACTCCTTCACTTACTGATATAAATAACGGCTCTTTTTCTTATATTACTTCTAAAATTAACGATTTTAAAAACGGAGAACTTTTATTAACCGTTACCATAAAATATTTTAAAGGCGAGGAAGAAATTGTAGAATTAACTAAAACTGGAATTTCTAATACTTATACAGTTTATGGTATTTCTCCAACAGTAGCTTATCGAACAAATCATTTAGGAATAAATACTACCCTTTTTAATGACAATGATATTTTGGTTATTGCTCCCTCTTCTAATAGAGACGTAATTCGTTTAAAAAAGGCTGGATCGGAAAATGAATCTTTTACGGTAAATTTAAAAAACGGTGTATTAGAAGGTTTCATTTTCAATATCGACTGTGGCGAAATCAAACAATCAGAAACTTGACTTCTTTCTAATTTTATTATATAATAAAATCAAAAGGAGGCAGATTTATGAAAATTACAATTTACCAACTAATTTCGACCCTAAATATTGAAAAAGAGCTTTTGCCCCAAAAACTTCCAATTCGTACTGCTTACAATCTCTCAAAAATCTTCGCACGAGCGCGCGAGGAGTTAGAATTCTATCAAGAGAAATTCAAAGAAATTATAACTCAATATGGTGAAAAGGATGAAAATGGGAACCTTATCTTTTTAGAAAATGAAAATGTTTCCATTCCAAAGGATAAGATAGAAGAATGTCAAAAAGAAATCACTGACCTTCAAAACTTAGAATTAGAAATTCCAGATTATTCCATTTCTTTAGATAGTTTAGAAACTGTAAAGATTTCTCTTGATGAAATTTCTGTATTACTACCATTTATTTGTGAAAAATAAATAAAAAGCTAAGCCTACTTTTGATTGGTTATTAGAACTTATCAAAAGTAGGCTCTTTTTATTTTGGAGTAAGAATTTTCTAATCACTTATAAATAGAGAAGAAAAAGGAGGGATAAAAAATGGCAGGATGTAATCCATATGCTACAAATTCATATCAAGGAACCCAAATGTTTCCACAACCTCAAGGAAACGTTTATACTCTAAATAACTCGATGGAAATTGCCAATATACCAGTTAGCGGTGGTATTTCAGTTGGTATCTGTCCAAGTGAAAATCTTATGTATATAAAAGCTATGGTCAATGGCGCGCCATCTTTGATGGTATATACAATTACTCCTTGTGAGACGAAACAAAACTTACAAAATGATGAAGTTTCTTCAAGATTAGAAAGACTTGAAGGCCAAATCGAAGAAATCAAAAAACTACTAAGCGGAGGAGGCAAACTGAAAAATGAACTCTAATATGTTATCAGCTTTGATGAATATGGGCC
>ERZ1023683.117-NODE-117-length-25172-cov-7.490903_pt1 | contig 25172 bp, 18 predicted proteins | sample MGYA00380345_ERZ1023683 | MGnify/ENA primary metagenome ERZ1023683 (study PRJEB33179, sample SAMN07449040) | human gut metagenome | biome: Human-gut; feature: Human associated habitat; material: Faeces | host: Homo sapiens | place: India:Kasaragod | collected...
CACCACTCCAGCAAGACCGCCGCTGGCGAACCCTGCTCCAACGCCGCCGCTGCCTTTACCACCGTTTGCGTTGACATTGGTGGAACTGCTGTTTCTCCCGCCGCCAAAGTGGTGACTGGAAAAGTTCTTGATGCCGCCGATGCCTCTGGCAGCAATCATAGCCTCAGCCAGCATGCTGCCGCCGGTATGTCCTACATTGACACCAAGACTGGAGAGGAAGGAATCGATTTTCTGGCCGACTTTGAGAAAGCCGATAGCACAGAGAAACCAGATAAACACATTGCCGGAAACGGCTTCTTTTCCCACAGCGTCTACCTGAGCCTGCACATCGCTTTCGGAGATAGCGGCAAAAGCCGGCTGGCAGAGCAGGCAGGAGAGAATTGCGACTGTAAAGGCCGCAAACAAAAATTTTTTGAGTTTCTTCAAGGATAAGACCTCCTTACAACGAAAGCGGGTTCGCAAGGAAGGACCCCACCATGCTTGTGAACAGGCGCAGGCACCAGGCGTTCATGACCAATAGGAAAATTTGACCGCCAAGCATCCGGCACCAGGATTTCCAGATGTTTGCTGTGGTCTGGCTGGCGCCCATAGAAAAAGCCACAGGAGCCGTGTAGACCAGTACACCGAGCAGCACATACCGTTCGGCTGCCTCGAACAGAAGTTTTAGGTAGTTCCAGGCCAGGATGAGAACCAAAATCAAGGTAATCAGCGCCACAGCCCCATTGGCACACACACCGATGATGACCAGCATCACGGAATTGAAGTCTGCAAAGCTTAATGCAGGAAGGTCGGACTCCATGATCCAGTGGTAGGGGGTGCCGCCGATGGTAAGAACAATATTGACGATCTCATCTGAAAAGAGCGTCAGCAGGATAAAAATAACGGAACGGATACTCAGCTTTACCGGGTCTTCTGCTTCCACGCCTGCGCCAAGACCGAAGTTTTTGAATAACTGCCAGACCCAGTTGAGCAGGATGATCCCGATTGCCAGAGCCACGAAAACAGAGTACATAGTCTCTGCTGCGGGAAAATAACGCAGAAATACAGCCATATCACAGCCCAGCGCACCCAAAACCGATGTGGTCACCAGATCAAGACCGGCCATTACCTGTTCTGCGATCCATTCCACTATGCCGTCTAAAATGCCCATAAATGCAAGCCTCCTTTCCGGCGAGCAGTCAGACGGTCAATCAGCCTGTCCATTGTCCGCCACTAAAGAGCGGCGTCACATACGCCATGATAAAGCCCAAGCCATTGAGGATAGCCCAGGTGATACAGATTCGTTTGAGCCAGGCGCGGCTTTCATCCACCGTCCGTCCGGAACGGGAGAAGTTCATGAGCAGCAAGGCTACCGAAGCAGTGACGATGGCGGCGATAGTGGAGATGGCAAGGATTTGGGTGTATACATCCTGCATGATCTCTTTGGCCTTGGTCCATACATCTGTTGCCGCATAAGCCGGCTGGCAGAACATCATGGACATCATCACACACAGGAAGGTGCTGTAAGCCACTTTGGGCAGCGAAAGCCTGCGCTTGGACTGGGTATCCGGCTCCTGAAGCTGCGGAGTTTGAGGGGTTTTCGTTTTCTTCAATTTGCGATCCTCCAATTCTGAATGATTTTTTGATGCTCAATAGGGAACAGAAAAACCCACACCTGTCAAAACAAATGTGGGCTTTCAAATGGCCGGGCGGCCATCTGGGCAGCAAAAAAGCACCCTGATGAAAGGTGCCGTTACTGTCCTGTTCGGTTTTGGGTGCAAGTTTGAGCATATTCAGTTTAACACATCGGTATTTACACTGAAAGAGCAGAACCATGCCAATTTTGTTCCCGAATTGTGCCAATTATTTGCCCGATTGTCCGGAAGGTGATTTTGTCTCTGGAAAGAACTGTTCCAGCATGTCTAAACTGTCCTTGGAGGTATAGCCCCAAAGGACGGAACTGAGGGCTTCAATGGCTTCCCGGCGTTTGCGGTAGTAGGTTCTGAAACTGATGTCACGAATATGCGGCCGCAGGGTCTCGATGATTTCCTCAACATTTTTGAGCTGCTGCGGCGAGAGGAAGGAGTAGTACAGCAGCCAGTAATATGCCTCACCGTTTTTGTGCTTGGTACGCAGCAATTCGACTGCGGAATCCAGTAGCTTGAGCATTTTGTGGCTGCGTTCAATGCATTTGGCATGATGCTCGATGTCGCTTCCGGCCAAATCAGCGCCAGCCAGATAGACTGAGTCCAGAAAATCCTCGATGGAGGTGCCATACTCGATCTCAAACTTGGTGCGGACATGCTGGACAGAAAGCTCCAGGCTCCACACAACATCCCGGTATTTTTTCAGCAGTTTCCAGGTATCATGGTACAGGGGATTATCAGCAACATCAGGTTCAACAAATTTTCTCATTTCAGGTTCCTCCTATTTTCGTGATCCTCAAAGGGAGTGAGTGTAAGTTCAAAAGTGGCGATTGAAGTGTTTGTGCCGCAGAGGATGGTCAGACCAAAGTGGGCTGTGGATTTCCCTCGCGCACGCGGAATCAACTCTTCCCAGCAGTCGTCCGATAAGGGATATAACTTATAGCGGGAGAGCGGGCAAGAAAAGCAGGAAATCCCTTGCGTAGATAGGATGTCAGCCATCTTGCGGAGTATCGTTTCAATGTGCGATTTTGAAACGCTGGAAAGTGCATCCGAAACAATGACCTCATGCTCAGAGATGGAATGGCTCTCTTCGGTTTCAGCAGTTTCCGGAAGCTCCAGATGAATGTTTAAGGTCATGGCAACTTCCTCCTTGTCGATTAAAACATCGGAAATCTCAAACATGGTGGACAGGTAGTTCTGCAGGTAGATCACGCTTCCATGCCGGCCGGGAAACGACATGATAGAGATATACCCAAGACCGTCCAGCTTTTTCAGTATCCGGCATACAGTAGCGCGTGACAGCCCCCAGCGGCAGGAGAGTTCGGTATAACTGACCAACGGGTTTCCTGTACCATTGCGAAAGTAGGCTACCGGACCGACCTCTGACCCCTGCACCTGCGTATCGTTGTAGACAGCGGATACCCACAGATCCAGAACGATGTCCATTTCAGAGCAGCGGGCAGAGCTGACCAGTTCCAGGGCAACAGAGACTGGCAGGAAGAAAAAACCGGTATCCTTTTGGCAGGGGGCATTGTACTCCAGTGCGGAATTGTGGCGGGCCCAGTGGAGGATTTTATATTTGACTACATTGCCACGGCCCAGCAGTGTATAGGAAATCAAGTGCTGCTTCTGAAGGGTATCCAGCATGGACAGCGCCTGCCGATGAAAGCGGGTGCGGAACCAGCAAGACAGTTCCTTGACGGTGCACACCCATTCGCCGGGCGAGACTGTATAACTGATTCCGTCAATACGGCGGTATGAGGTGCGGAAGTTTGCATAGCTGCAAAGTACAGTAAAATGAAAAAGGCCGGAGCCTCCGTTTATGCGGATGCTCCGGTCGTTGATCAGTTTGTGGATGAACTCACGATAAATCCGGCATCGTGGGTAATCTACCACTTGTTTAATTTGAAGTTGGTATTCTGGCATGACAGTCTCCTCTTTATTTATGTATTATGTATTAAAGGCGGGGTAATAAAAGTAATAAAATGTTTCGATAAAATCGTTGACTTGGATGGACTTGAAGGTTATTATATAATAATGTATGCGTCTGCGGCTAAACGATCAAGCCGTTCTTTGTGTAGCGTTTATGGTAGAACAGCATTCTGAGAAACACAGCAGTTTTCTGCCATTCCTGTGCCAGCGATATGCCATAACAGGCGCACTACAACTTTCTACAACTTTTCTACAACTTTTGAAGCGAGAAGGACGGCACAAGAGGACACGAGACGAATGAAAAAAGTTTCACGAACCGAGGATCGTGTGGGCTTTGAAGCCTTACAGAGCGGCATGGGGCAGGATGAAGGGAGCCGAATTTTGCTCCCGACAATGAAGCCGCTTGACTCCGACAAGAAGGGTTCCAAGGAAGTTTCGGCTCCTGCGGCGTCTGCTCAGGCGGCTCCGGTTGTGGAGGAAAAGATCGATTTTTCCAATGTTCAGATCGAGCCGCTGTTCCAGGATCAGGTGGATTTTGACACCTTCTCCAAGAGCGATTTCCGTGCCGTGAAGGTTAAGGAATGCGAAGCCGTGAAGAAGTCCAAAAAGCTCTTAAAGTTCGTTTTGGACGACGGAACCGGCACAGATCGGGTCATTTTGAGTGGTATTCACGAATATTATGAGCCGGAGGAGCTGGTTGGAAAGACCTGCATCGCTATCACGAACCTCCCGCCCCGCCCCATGATGGGTATCGATTCCTGCGGTATGCTGATCTCCGCCGTGCATCACGAAAACGGCGAGGAAAAGCTGCATTTGCTGATGGTTGATCCTCACATTCCGGCAGGCGCAAAGCTCTATTGATTGCCCCCTGATCGGGTTAAAAAAGCCTCTCGTACACCAATCCGTACACCAATTTACACCAAGGGTGCACCACGGATGCCGAGAAAAATGTGCGATTGAATTTCAGCCTCGCAGAAGTGATTCTGCGGGGCTGTTTTTTTGAAAACTATATATTCAGATATGAGACTCGGTGAGAAATCACCGGGTCTTATTTTTTGCGCTCACTACGCCTACTAAACAGGTGCAGTGGGCGCTTTTTTGTTTTCTGGAACCGGCACAAAAAATTTTTTTGAAAAAGTGTGGGAATCTCGCAAAAAAATTCGGCAAAGAGAAAGTGAGAAGGCGATGAGCCTTCCGTGAACCTTGAAAACCGAATACACATTCATCAGATACATTCCTGCGCGGAGGCGAAAACCTCAGCCGAATGAAGGTGCGCCATGACCCTCCTGTCCATCCGGGTGATAACGGAAAGCAAGGAGACGAGCGTTTCCGAGCCATTCAGAAATATCCGACAGCTACGGATACGGCCATAAAACGCAGCAGGGATAATGATACTTCTCTACGGAGCTGGCGGAGAACCCGGCAGGGGTGAGATTCCCATGGACCCGATTCGCTATCGGGCGTCTGATGACTTCCTTTTCTGCATTTTGGGTTCGAGGAAAAATGAAATGCAGCGACGAAAGCCCCAAAAGGTATTTTGAGGCTTTCGTGGATCAGAAATGATTCAAATAAAGAGAAAGGAGGAAAACCCCATGGAAAACTGTAAGGTGATCGCCATCACGAATCAGAAGGGCGGCGTTGGCAAAACGACGACCACAGTCAATCTCGGTGTGGGACTTGCAAGCTCCGGGAAACGGGTCCTGCTGGTGGATGCTGATCCGCAGGGCAGCTTAACCGTGAGCCTCGGCATAAAGAACCCCGACGAGCTGGATGTATCGCTGTCGTCCCTTATGCAGTCGGTCATTGATGATGAGCCGCTTGCGGAGGGTGCAATTATCCGGCACCAGGAGGGTGTGGACTTGCTTCCCTCGAACATTGAGCTTTCCGGTATGGAAACGGGCCTGTTCAATGTTATGAGCCGCGAGTATGTTCTGAAGAATGCCATCGACGGCATGAGAAAAAGCTACGACTACATTCTGATTGACTGTATGCCCTCTCTGGGCATGATGACGGTCAATGCGCTGGTTGCGGCAGACAGTGTGATTATCCCGTCTCAGCCGAATTTCCTGTCAACCAAAGGTCTTAACCTGCTTCTGCGCTCCATTTCAAAGATCAAGCGGCAGATCAATCCGAGGCTGAAGATTGACGGCATTTTGCTGACGATGGTGGATAACCGCACCAACAACGCCAAGGCGATTATTTCCTCGCTTCGTTCCACCGTGGGAGAGAACATCCGCGTGTTCCGTTCCGAAATTCCTTTTTCGGTAAGAGCTGCGGAGTGCAGTCTTTCCGGAGAGAGCATCTTCTCTCACGACAGAAACGGCAAGGTCGCAGCAGCGTATGAGGATCTGACGAAGGAGGTGACAGAGCTTGAAGAGCGTGCAAAAAATCGATCTGGGCCTGACCGGGTACGATGAGCTTTTCATGAATGACGCGGAGCGAAAGGAAAATAAACTCCCGCGCATTTATGATATTCCCCTCTCGGAGATCGACGATTTTCCCGACCACCCCTTCAAGGTGAAGCTGGACGAGGACATGGATCAGCTTGTCCAGAGCATCAAGGAGCGTGGGATTATCACCCCTGTCACCCTCCGACCAAAGGAGGATGGGCGGTACGAGATTGTGTCGGGGCATCGCAGAAGGAAGGCTTGCGAGCTTGCCGGGTTTGATACCGTGAAAGCCGAGGTGCGGGAGATGACCCGAGACGAGGCCATCATTTTGATGGTGGAATCGAACCTGCAGCGTTCTGTGATCCTGCCGAGTGAAAAAGCTTTTTCGTACAAGATGCGCTTGGAGGCCATGAAGAGACAAGCAGGCAGACCAGCTCAAGATAATTATTCCCCATTGGGGAACAATTCTTTTGGAACAAAATCCTCAGACGAAATGGCTGCGGAAGTGGGAGAAAGCAAAAATACTATCTTCCGCTATATTCGCCTTACCGAGCTCATTCCGGAACTTCTGGATTTGGTTGATGAGGGGCGCATTGCGTTCAGACCGGCAGTGGAGCTCTCTTACCTGCAAAAAGAGGAACAGCGCGCCCTGCTGGAGCAAATCGCCTACGCAGATGCCACGCCATCCCTTGCCCAGGCCATTAAGCTGAAGCGATTCTCCCAGGACGGAAAGCTGCACAACGAGGTCATCGAGTCGATTATGAGCGAGGAAAAGCCGAACCAGAGGGAGAAGATCAACATCAAGTACGCCGAGGCCAGAAGGTTTATCCCTGCCAGCGTTCCCTACGAAAAAACCGGTGAGTATATTCTGAAAGCGCTGGAATATTATCACCGGTATCAGTAATGGCAGAAAATTAGGAATGACGGAAGATAGGTTCTTCGCCAAGGGGGCAGTCTACCCTTTTGACGCTGCGTCAGAGCCGTTCCCCCTCTCACACTCTCCCCCCCTCATTTACCGGCAATACCAGCTCAAAAGGAAAATATACAGGCGGCACAATTGAAGAAAACCAAGTGCATTCGTACAATATGAGAAAAAACAGTCATTGGAGGTCATCCCATGAAAAAGCTTCTTATATTGTGCGCACTCCTGCTTGCCGCATTGCTTTCCGGATGCGCCGCAGAGCCCTCGCAAGGCCAAACGGTAGTAAACAAATCTAAAGCTCCAACGCCACAGGAAGAAACGCCGGCTTCCGTTGAGCCGGTATCCACAGATTCAAGCGCTCACACCAAAGCCCCGACAGAAGCCGCCGATCCAGCAGCTTGCATACCAAATGAGGACAAGCACGATAGCAGCCCGAGCTTTTCTTCTGAGCCGGTAAGCGCACCCACAGAATCGAATGCGCCGACACCGGAGGAAGACCGGCAGGCGCCCGTGCTTCCGGAGAAGCCGGAGAAAGCAGAAAGTCCGAAAGAGGAACCATCCGTTCCTGCGATAACCGAGCCGGAACCGACTCCGGAAACTGAACCCGCATTTGATATCGAGCACTGGATTTCCTACGCCAAAAGCACGGCGGTGAGCTTGGGACTGACCTTGGATAGCTCGGCATCCGATTGCTGGGACAATCCGATCACCGCGAAGCCGACCTGCATCTACCTGGAGCGAGACATTAACTCACGCCTGAACAGATATGCGAAGGAGGGGGAGATAACTGCTGCCTGGATCTGGTACGAATGCGTCGGCACAAGCAGCTACCTGATCTATATCGGGTACGCATAAGCATCAACAAATCAATACACCGAAATGAGCATCGTGGAAGCACGGTGCTTTTTTCATGCCTTGAAGGAGGACAGAACGAATGAAGAAGATTCTCAAAAGAGGAATGTCGGGGATGCTTGCAGTCCTCATGGCATTCACCGTGCTTGCGGGTTTTGGCACGACCACGGCCTTCGCCGCAAGCGAAACAGCGGAGTCCTATATGATTTCCTTCCCCCGTGACGGGGACGCTGCTCAGATTTACTCCGAGGATGCATGGGGGCACTCCGCAAAAACCTACATGAACGGCTGGGCAACAGGCTCCAGCAACTACACCACACTGCACTGCATGGATTCCTTTGACGGGAAGGTGTGCTATTGCATCGAGCCCGGCCTCTCCCGAAATGTCGGCGATACCTATCACGGCTTCGGTGAGGATTTCTGGGATAACTATCCCAGCCAGTACAACAACACCATCGAGCCGGACGATATTAAGCTGCTGCTGGGCCGTATCATGCAGTATGGCTATCAGGGCAACCTTTCCACCTCGTGGAGATCGCAGAACGATTCCGACGCGGATAAGCTGGCCCACGCCTTCGCTACCCAGCTGCTCGTTTGGGAAACGGTTGTGGGCGAGCGCGATGCGGACTTTGACCATGTGAGCACCGGCGGCTATGACGAGATCCTGTCGCTGGTTTCCCCCAATCATCCGCTGTATAGCCGACTCATGGACTATTACGACAGCATCGAGTCCAGCGTGCAGAGCCACGCCGTTTGCCCGAGCTTTATGAGCAGAAGCAGCGGCGGCGCAAAGACCATTGAGCTTGCGTGGGACGGCAGTCAGTACATTGCCGAGCTCACGGATACCAACCACGTGCTGTCACAGTTTACCTTCTCTGCCAGTGAGACGGGCTTTCATTTCAGCGTGTCGGGCAATACGCTCACTATCACCACCGATACGGCTCCTACCGGTAATGTGACGATCTCCGCAAGTCGAAGCGCTTCCCGCTGCGGCGTTCTTGTTTGGACGGACTATAAGTACGGCCCCAACGGCGGCGTTCAGGATACCATCACCTATACGGCCTCCGTCAGCGACCCTGTAAGAGCGTTTCTCAAGCTGAAGGTCAGCTATGGCGGCGCTAAAATCATCAAGACCAGCGAGGACGGCAGGGTGGACGGCATTACCTTCACCATCACCGGCGAGGGCGTCAATCAGACCGTTACCACCGACCGGAACGGTGAAATTCGCATCGACAATCTGATGCCCGGTGTCTATACCGTCACTGAACAGAGCTACGACAAGTATGTACCCCAGGAAAGCCACCGTGTTACCGTGCTCGCTGGGCAGACGGCGACGGTTTCCTTCAACAATGTACTCCGCCGCGGTGATCTGACCGTGACCAAGACCTCCGAGGACGGACTGAACCAGGGTGTGAAGTTCCATCTTTTTGGAACCTCCCTCAGCGGTCTGCCCGTGGATGAATTTGCTGTTACCGATGAAAACGGTGTGGCGGCTTTCAAGGATGTGCTTATCGGCACCGGCTACACGCTGGAGGAGATGGACGCCGCCATTCGCTATGTGATTCCCGACAGTCAGAGCGCCTCAGTGGAATGGAACAGTGTAACCAATAAGAGCTTTTCCAACATCCTCAAGAAATTCAATGTCACCGTCACCAAGAGTGACTGCGAGACCGGAACGGCGCAGGGTGATGCTTCTCTTGCCGGTGCCGCCTACGGCATCTATAAGGGCGATCAGCTTGTGGATACTTACTACACCGACGAGAACGGCCAGTTCACCACCGGCTATTATGTCTGCGGCGACGACTGGACGATTCGTGAGATCAGTCCCTCCGAGGGCTATCTGCTGGACAGCACCGTTTATCCTGTCGGTGCAGAGGCGGCCAATTACACCGTTGAGCTGAACGCTGCACCTGCTGTGGCTGTAACCGAGCAGGTGCAGAAGGGCAATATCGCCATCATCAAGCACTCGGATAACGGCGATACGCAGATCGAAACTCCCGAGGAGGGTGCAGTATTCGCCGTCTATCTGAAATCTGCCGGCAGCTATGAGGCGGCAAAGGATACGGAGCGGGACTATCTGACCTGCGATGAAAACGGCTTTGTCCAAAGCAAGGACCTGCCCTACGGCGTGTACACCGTGCATCAGGTCTCCGGCTGGGAGGGCCGTGAGCTGATGGGCGACTTTGATGTGTTCATTGCCAAGGACGGCGAGACTTACCGCTACCTCATTAACAACGCCAACTTCGAGTCCTTCATTAAGGTCATCAAGGTAGACGCGGAGACCGGCAATACCATTCCCTATGCGGGTGCAGGATTCCAGATCTTCCGTCCGGATGGCTCCAAGGCGGAAATGACCTTTACCTATCCGGAGGTTACCACCATCGACACCTTCTACACCAACGATGCCGGCATGCTCATCACGCCGGAGAAACTGGAGTTCGGCAAGGGGTACTCCCTCAAGGAGGTTTCCGCCCCTTACGGCTATGTGCTCAGTCATGAGACTGTCAAGTTCGATGTGACCGAAGAGAATTCCACCGAGGAAAGCGGCGTGACGGTCGTTGCGGTGAAGCTGGGCAACTACGCGCAGAAGGGCATCATCAAGATTTCCAAAACCGGTGAGGTGTTTGCCTCTGTTACGGCGGCGGACGGGGTCTATCAGCCGGTCTATGCGGTGCAGGGACTTGCGGGAGCAACCTATGAGATCAAGGCAGCGGCGGACATCTACACCTCGGACGGTACGCTGCGCTGCAGCGCCGGCGAGGTGGTGGATACGGTGACCACCGGCGCAGATGGCCTAGCTGAGAGCAAGCCGCTGTATCTGGGAAAATACGAAATCACCGAGATGAAAGCCCCCGACGGCATGGTCGTAAACAAGGACGCCCATACCGCAGAGCTTGTCTATGCCGGTCAGGAAATCGAGATCACCGAAACTGCTGCCGGCTTCTGCAATGACCGACAGAAGGCTCGGATTTCTCTTTCCAAGGTACTGGAGCAGAACAAGCAGTTCGGTATCGGCATGAATAACGAGCTTTCCGCTGTGACCTTCGGCTTCTATGCCGCCGAGGAGCTTACCGCAGCAGACGGCTCTGTCATTCCGGCAGACGGACTGATTGAGATTCTGTCCCTTGACGAAAACGGGAAAGCCGTGCTCAAGAGCGATGTTCCCTTCGGCAGCTACTATGTCAAGGAAATCAGCACCGACAGCCACTATATGCTCTCCGATGAGAAGTATCCTGTGACCTTCGCTTATGCCGGCCAGGAAATTCCCGTGGTGGAGCTTGCCGTCAATGACGGAAAGAGCATTACCAACGAGATGATCTACGGGGAGATCCACGGCATGAAGAAGGATGAAGACGGCAAGGCGCTGGCCGGAGCTACCATCGGCCTGTTCCTCACAGACGGCACAGAGCCTATTCTGACCACTGTTTCCGCAGAGGACGGCAGCTTCTCCTTTACAGGTATCCCCTATGGCGAGTATGTGGTCCGTGAAATCGCCGCGCCGGAGGGCTATGTGATGGATGAGGCCCACTATGCTGTAAAGGTGGATCAGAACGGCGCTGTGATCGAGATCGAGATCACCAACAAGCTCATTCGCGGCAGCGTTCAGCTGACCAAGGTGGATAAAGACTATCCAGATCATCACCTGAACGGCGCAGTCTTTGAGGTGTACCGTGACGGAAAGCTCGTGGGCCAGATGGAGGAGCTGTCCGACGGCGTCTACAAGCTGGATGATCTGCCCTACGGCGATTACACGCTGAAGGAAATCGAGGCTCCCAAGGGCTTCTTCCTTGATGAGAAGACCTACAGCTTCTCCGTTAAGAAAAACGGCAAGACGGTCATCGTGGAAACCGAGGCCGGAAAGGGCTTTGTCAACCAGGCACAGACCGGAGGCATTCGCATTGAAAAGACTTCGGAGGATGGCGTGCTGAAGGGCTTTACCTTCCGCGTGGAGGGCACGGATATCACCGGCAATGCCTTCAGCAAGGACTTTGTGACCGACGAAAAGGGGCAGATCCACATTGATGGCCTGCGCATCGGCGATTATGTGATCTCCGAGGTGTCCAACAAAGCCAACGAAAAGTATGAGCTTCCCGCAAATGTCACTGTAACCGTTCACGAAGGAAAGACGGTCGTTGCCAAGTTCCATAACAAGCTCAAGCCTGTTACGGATATTCCCAAAACCGGAGATACCACCAATATGCCTCTTTGGGCAGCACTTGCCGGTATCTCTGCAATCGGTGCAGGTGCGGCGGCCTTCTTTACCTTCCGCAAAAAGAAGGAGGTAGGCAAGCATGAACGCTAAGGTCATTATCGGCATCGGTCTTGTGGTGTTTATTATCGCAGGGCTGATCGTTCTTCGCCTGAAGAACAGAAAGTAAAAACGCCAAGGGGCGGCATCCGCAAAAAGATGCCGCCCCATTTGCAAAAGGAGACGCTATGGAAGAGACAAGATAAATCGGAGATTACTCCGTAAAGTATTCCATGTATATCGGGCACAAGGATATTGCTCTGGGCGAGAATCCCAACGCCGACAAGGATGAACGGTATATGTGTTGCTTCGTAGAGACCAACGCCATTTTCGAGCGCTATTCCGGAGTGCTGGTCAGCGACGATTTTGCAGAGATCGCAAAGGTGTTCGGCCAGCGCGTAGCGGATGCAGCCGAGGAGATTATTCAGGAAAACGAGAGAGCCTGTCAGGAGGTCGGCATAAATGAGGAACTCATGGCAGAAAGCTGCGCGCCGGTTTCCTACAAAGATTCCATCGAAAACAAGGTGGTTGTCGTCAAGGGTAGCATTCTCCGGCCTGAATTCCGTCATGCCAATCACCAGCTTATGCTGTGTACCGGCGGCTTTGGTGCGCAGGCCAATGCGCGAGGCCGCACCTGCTACTGCATTTCCCTGTACGACGGGAGGAAGACCTCCTTCTACCGCACGGACTTTCTCGGTGTCATGGATGAAAAGAAGCTTCCCAAATGGGCGCAGAGGGGCTTGGAGAAAGCAAAAGAGCTACACGCACAGGAAAAGAAACCGCCGAAGGAAAGAGGTGACGCAAGATGATTGAGTACGAGAAAAGAGCCATGATTGAGGCGGAGGACAAATATACCTTCCGCCAGAGCACGCAGATTTCCATGCAAACCGGGCTGATCGGCCACCTCCGGGCAGACATGGATACAGACGGCAACGGCTTTTTCAGCAGCTGGTTTGATTTCCGGGAGGAGCTGAAAACCGATGAGTTCAAGGCAGAGTTTGATGATGTAATCAACTCTCTGCGTGAGGAAGGCGACATTCTTCATAACCGCAGGGCGCTTGCCAAGTACTGCTATTCCACACCCCAAAGCCGGATGCAGGAGGAACCGGGCTACTATGGCGTTCGTGTGGATACCGAAAAATATGCCTATCTTCTGCGCCTGAACCCGGACAGAGGCGAATACAACCTGTACTGCTATTGCTATCGCCGGGATTGGCTCGATCAGCACCTGAAGGACGCAGAGAAAGGAATCCGTTTTATTGACAGCCATTACAAGGAACTGTTTCGCATTCCGGATGGCGGCAAGGTGAAAATCCACTATTCGTGGAATGAAGACCAGATTCGCACCTGCCGGTATATCGACGATTACCATGTGGAGATCGGGAGCAACCTCTATCACATCTGCGAGTTTGCCGAGCGCATGGAATACGGCGGCCATACCTGCGAGCCGATTCGGGACAACCTGCCCGAGCGGTGCTACAGCGTTCTTTCCGGCAGCGACGAAATCATTATCATCAAGCGCGGCGAAAAGGGCTACTTCAAGACGGACATTCCCGCCGCTGACAAGGAGGAAGCCCGGAGCATCGTGAATGAGTACAACACAAAGCTCGGCGTTAGCCGAGCGCAGGAAGAAGCGATGAAGGCCGGCTCTATGTTCGGCTTTCAGGTGCCCGCCGCAGACCCGAGAAATTATGATGCAGACGGAAAGCCCGTGATGCCGAAGGACAGAGGTGATGCACGATGAGTAAGGACGATTATCGTATCTGGTCTAATGCCGACCTTGACTATGAGGAGTGGAAAGACTGGATGGAGGAAGAATATCCGACGCTTTCCGATGACGAGCGCGTCGCCATGATGTATGAGGAAAACGGGCACTACCTTGAGGACGAACGGCTCAATCTGGACATTCAACTTTCCCAGCCCATTCTGGTTGTTGCCGATCTGGGGCTTTGGAATGGCAGGCGCACGGGATACAAAGAAATTCCCAGCGGCAATATCCGTGACTGTCTTTACTCTGATTACGACTACACCACATGGTATGTGGACCGAAACGGAGACTTCCGGTGCGATGACACCCACCATGACGGCACAAACCATTATCTCTATCGGGTATATAAGGACAATGTTTCCCAGGCGCAGAAAGACCGGCTCAAAGAAAAAATCTACAACGGCACAGCCACCAGAGCAGATATCGTCCGTGTCACCCGCAGGCTCGGCGATGAGATCGGAAAAGTGTACGGCTGGAGCTTTCCAACCAGGCAGAGAGAGCGAGGTGAGGCACGATGAACCATGCACTGCCGAGCGAAAGTTATATTGCCAGGCTGGACTATTTGGCTTTCAACGGAAAAGTCTGCAGCAGCGTTGAGTACAGCGATGAGCAGCGCTTCCTGGAAGACCTAAAGGAGTCGCTCTATCACGGAGAGCCGCTGTGCGTCGTTCTCTACCGAGACCGGAACGGCAAGACGATTTCTCGTGCGTTTCTGAACGACCTGGATACGCTGCCAAAAGGACTTTTCATAGAGGACAGTTTCCCCAGAAAGCCGAAGGAAAGGGGCGAAGCACGATGAGGGTAAATGCCATGACAGAGAAGTTTGAGGATGTGACGGTTCTGGGGCATCCCATGCTTTTTACCTGCCTGCGGGTAGACCGTGATACCGTTCCACAGGGCATGTACATGTACGAGGTTCGCCACGATGATGACCAACAGGGCGAGCCGGTTCAGATTGCCAACTGGATCATGGTGAATCATTGGGGAACATTGATTTCCAATAGACCCATTCGCTTGGAGCCCCGACCGGATGGGAGAAACGCCTACCGCGACATTGATCATGAAAACGATTGGAACTATGAGGGCACGCTTACTACCGTGAAGGAGTACATGGAGAAGAATCCACCGGCGGTTCATAAGCAAAAAGACCACGAACCTGTGAGATAAGGAGAAACTATGGATAAGAAGAAAGCCATCTGCGAGTATCTCCGTAAAAATCATATTGGCAAAGAAAATGCCATCCACAGCAAGGAGCTTGAAAAGCTGTTTCTGCTTGACGGACGAAATATTCGCCGCAAGATCAGTGCCTTGCGGCAGGATGGCTTTCCTATTTGCAGCGATGAAACGGGCTACTATTACGCAGATAACCAGAAAGAGATCAATACCACCGTCTACCGGCTGAATGAGCTTGTGACGAAGGTGTCCAACGCCAGAACCGGGCTTTTATTTGCATCGATCCTCGGAGAGAATGCGCAGACCGTTGAGGTCACGATCAAAGTAAGATAAGGAGGGAGTTCCCATGCCGAGCAAATACAGAATCATTTTGGAGATGGCGTCCCAGACTGCCAGGGATATCGCCTCCAATGCCGACCGATATACCGATTTTCTGATTACGGCGGCAAACAACTACAAGTACAGCTTTAAGGAGCAGCTGCTCATCCATGCGCAGAAGCCAGATGCAACGGCGTGTGCGGAAATCGACACATGGAATAAACTCGGCAGATGGGTAAACAAGGGCACGAAAGGCATCGCGCTGCTGATCGACAGAGATGTTCCCTACAAGCTGAGACATGTCTTTGATATCTCCGACACCAACAGCCGTGCCGGTAGGAACATCACCCTTTGGCAGATGAAGCCAGAGTACGAATATGCGGTATCGGAAAGCCTTCAGGCCAGCTTCGGCGATGTGGAGGAGCCGCGAGATTTCCCACACCTTCTCATGGATATTTCCGGTTATGCCGTGGAGGATAATCTTTCAGGTTATCTCATGGAACTGAACGCTGTCAAAACTGGCAGCTTTCTGGAGGAGCTGGACGACACAAGCCTTGAAGCGTGGCTGAAAACCACGCTGAAAAGCAGCGTCGCTTTTATGGCGCTCTCCCGTGCGGGGTATGAGCCGAGGCAGTATTTTGACCGGGAGGATTTCAGCCACCTCTTTGACTTCAACACCGTGGAGGTGATCTCCGTGCTCGGCGCCGCAGTCAGTGATATTTCTGAGATGGTCATCCGGGAAATGGGCGAAACCGTCAAGGAGATGGAGAAGGAAGAAAGACGGAAGATTCGCACATTTGCACAGGAGGGTGCTTCTGCGTATCATAAGAACCGAACAGAAAACAAGGAAAGGAGCAACGAACATGGAACTGACCTATACGATGCAGGGGGACTATCTGATTCCCGATCTGACCGTGCCGGAGAGTCCGAAGATTGGGAAGTATGGAATGCTGCGGCGGACATTCCTCCGCGAGCACCGGGATGGGATCTACACCGGGATGCTGCTGAACGGAACACTGAACCGTCATCTGGAGGAAGTGGACCGGCAAGCCAACGAGATGATGGAACGCCTGACCCGACAGATGGCAGAGAAGCAGGGCGTGACGGAGCGCCTGAAAGCGGAAGATCAGATGAAATGGGTGCAGATGATGAATTCCATTCGTCACTCGGCGGAGGAAGTGATTCTGAACGACCTGATCTACGCGTAACCCTTCCCACAGTTGAACAGCAGCATGAAATTATCGCAGAAGCGGAGGAAGAAAAATCCTCCGCTTTTTCTATTTCTCAGGAGGACATCGACGCCATTCTGACACGGGGCAGCGGCATCCATCAGGGCAAATTCCGCATCTATGAACAGTTTCTCAAACAAGAGTCTCTCGAGAGCAACATCGCCTTTTTGAAAAACGAATACGGCATCGGCGGCGCGTATCCTGCCGTTTCCGGCAGAAATCTCGATGAAAGCCACGACGCCAAGGGAATCAAAATCAGCAGAGGCAGAATCTCTCAGCCCGATGCAGAATTGCTTTTGCGGTGGAATAAGGTCGAGAAGCGGATCGGGGAATTGATCCGTGCCGACCGCTATCTGAGCCAGGCCGAAAAGGACGACTATCCTGCCTACCGGGAGCAGGCAGAAGTTCGGAGGAAACAAGGTGAAATCTCTGAGGAGTTCCGGTCGATTGTCTATGATTATAACGACTTCGTGACGCAGCTCGGCGAGGAAAGCAAAGCGCTGAATCTGTATTATTTGTCAAGCTGCTGGGGTGCCTTCAGCGTGGGCGAAAAGAAAATGCACGCCCGTACTGCGGAGGGTGACTTCATCCTCCCCATGATGCGCGAAGCAATGAATACGATCATTGCGGACAACACCCACCTGACCGCACGGTGCGAAGCCATGCTGGAAGCGTTGAACAGCGATGTGGCGAAGTCCCTTGAGCCGACCTTTGATGAACTGAACCCTCCACCGGAACCTCGGAAGGAATACCGCTATCATCTCGGCGATGCAGTCTATATCGGCACACAGGAATACGAGCTGCTGTCTTTTGACGAGAAGAAGGTCGTCCTCTTTGATACGCAGTTCCCGCTGTTTAACAAGGAGCTGACTCGTGAAGAGTTCGATAACCGGCTCAAAGAAAATCCGCTGAATGACAGGCTGCTGCAAGCTGTGGAAGAACCCCCTGTCGCAGACAATACGAAGGCGAGAATATCCCTTGACACCGGCAGCAACAAGGTTCACTGGATCTACTTCAATCCCGATGCAGATGCAGGTGGACAGTATGATTCCGGTGACCTTGATTTCTCTGTTTTTGAAGAGCTTGTCGAGCAGTATGACATTGCCAACCATCCGGAAAACGCCGCCGACTTCCGAAATGACCTTGAAGAAATGTCGGATCAGTTCCTTGCGGACATCAATACTCCGTTCTTTATGGAAGCCGAAAATGACTACGAGATGGACTGCGATTATATCGAGTTCACGCCGGAAAACCTCCTGAAGATTCACGAGGATATTCTGTCTTTTGAAGCAGACCGGGAAGCAGCGCGAGAGACTGACCGATATGAGGCGGAGTTTGGTGCGGACGGCACACGGGTATTCAGAGAAACGGAAGATTTGGCAAAAGACGATTCCGAAATTGAGAGCCTAACGGACGAAGAATTGGATGCTCTGCCCATCAGCACCGTCAAAGACGGCGAGGTCGTGACCTACCCCAATGCGGAGGCCTTGCTGGATGACCAGGAAGAAGCGCTCGCCCCGCCTCTACAAGTGAAAAGGCCTTCCAAGATCGCGCCTCATGTGCTGCACCCGGAGATCAACACCGAGTACCGAACCAACTTCCAAATCGAGAGCGATGATATCGGCGTGGGCACGCCGCTGGAACGGTTCTATCACAATATCCGTGCCATTCAGCTTCTGAATAAGCTGGATGCGGAAAGCCGGCTGGCGACACCCACCGAGCAGCGCGTGCTTGCCGACTATGTGGGCTGGGGCGGTCTATCCGAGTTCTTCAAGGAGGACAATCCCCATTATACCGAGCTGAAGAATGTGCTTTCCGATGAGGAATATGCGTCGGCAAGAGAATCCACGCTGACGGCCTTCTATACGCCGCCCGTGGTGATCAAGGCGGTGTACAGTGCCTTGGAGAACATGCACTTTCAGACCGGCAATGTGCTGGAGCCCTCCTGTGGCATCGGCAACTTTATGGGGCTTGTTCCCGAAAGCATGAATGACGCGAAGTTCTACGGCGTGGAGCTGGACAGTATTTCCGGGCGGATCGCCCAGCAGCTCTATCAGAAAAACAGCATCGCGGTGCAGGGCTTTGAGAATACGAATCTGCCCGACAGCTTCTTTGACGCCGCAATCGGCAATGTCCCCTTCGGGCAGTTCAAGGTACCCGACAAGCGCTATGACAAGCACAACTTCCTCATTCACGACTATTTCTTCGCCCGCACTTTGGATAAGGTGAGACCCGGCGGCGTGATCGCCTTCATTACCTCAAAGGGTACGCTGGATAAGGAAAATCCCAATGTTCGAAAGTATATCGCGCAGAGAGCCGACTTGCTCGGCGCTATCCGGCTGCCGAATGATACCTTCAAGGCCGCTGCCGGCACAGAGGTCACATCGGACATTATCTTCCTCCAAAAGCGTGACCGATTGGTGGATATTGAGCCCGATTGGGTGCATCTGGCCACCGACGCCAATGGCATCCGGATGAACGCCTATTTTGTGGACAACCCTGAAATGGTGTTGGGCGACATGCAGATGATCAGCGGGCCTCACGGCATGGAGTCCGCCTGTATTGCTTATGAAAATGCAGAGCTTGGGGACCTCTTGCGGGATGCCATCCAGAACATTCATGCCGAGATTACCGAATTTGAAATCGACGATCTTGAAGCGGAGGATGAGGACCTTTCTATTCCCGCAGACCCTGATGTGCGCAATTTCAGCTTCACGGTGGTGGACGGTAAAATCTATTATCGTGAAAACAGCCGCATGAATCCCGTGGATGTTTCCGCGACTGCCGAAAGCCGCATCAAAGGCATGATTGCCATCCGTGATTGTGTCCGGACGCTGATTGAGTACCAGACGGAGGACTATCCCGATGCCGATATCAAGGCAGAGCAGGAAAAACTCAATCGCCTCTATGATGATTTCAGCAAAAAATATGGGCTTATCAGCGCAAGAGCCAACAATTCGGCTTTCAATTCCGACAGCTCCTACTGCCTGCTTGCCTCGCTGGAGGTGCTGGATGATGAGGGCAACTTCCTCCGCAAGGCAGATATGTTCTCCAAACGAACCATCAAGCAGAAGGTAACGGTGCAGTCGGTTGACACGGCTTCCGAGGCCTATGCTCTGTCCCTTGCAGAAAAAGCAAGAATCGATATGCCGTATATGTCGCAGCTCACCGGCAAAACCGAGCAGGAGCTGTTTGAGGATTTGAAGGGTGTTATTTTCCTCAACCCCATGCACATAAGCGAAGAGGACGGCAAGCCAAAGTATCTCCCTGCCGATGAATATCTCTCCGGCAATGTCCGCGAGAAGCTCCGTTGGGCAAAGCGGAGTGCGGAGCTCTACCCCGAAGATTACGGTGAGAATGTCCGTGCTCTTGAGGCGGTACAGCCGGTTGACCTGACGGCAAGTGAAATTTCCGTGAGGCTTGGCGCAACATGGCTGCCTCCGGAAACCATCGAGGAGTTCATGTTTGAGCTGTTCAGCACCCCGCGCTACTGCCAATGGAATATCCATGTTCACTACGCGCAGTACACCGGCGAATGGAATGTGGAGGGAAAATCCTACGACCGCACGAATGTCAAAGCGTACAACACTTATGGTACGAACCGGATCAACGGCTATAAGATCATGGAAGAGACGCTGAACCTGAAGGACGTGCGGATCTTCGATTATATCGAGGACGAGAACGGCAAGAAAACGGCTGTGCTCAATAAGAAGGAAACAGCAATCGCGCAGGGCAAACAGGAGCTTATCAAACAGGCTTTTGCGGACTGGATTTGGAAAGATCCTGAACGGCGTGAAAAGCTGACACGGCTCTACAATGGAAAGTTCAACAGCACACGCCCGCGTGAGTACGATGGCAGCCACATGAGCTTTGTGGGCATCAACCCCGAGATCACTCTCAGACCGCATCAAGTCAACGCCATTGCCCATATCCTTTACGGCGGCAATACACTGCTGGCGCACGTCGTAGGGGCTGGGAAGACCTTCGAGATGGTAGCGGCTGCGCAGGAGAGCAAACGGCTGGGATTGTGTCAAAAAAGCCTGTTCGTGGTTCCGAATCACCTGACAGAGCAATGGGCGAGCGAATACCTCCAGCTCTATCCCTCCGCCAATATTCTTGTCGCCACCAAGAAGGACTTCGAGACCAAGAACCGCAAGAAGTTCTGCGGGCGCATTGCCACCGGCGACTACGATGCGGTCATCATTGGGCACAGCCAATTTGAAAAGATTCCCATGTCCCTGGAACGACAGCGTGCCATCCTGCAGCAACAGCTGGATGAAGTGCTGGACGGCATTTCTGAATTGAAGAAAAACCGTGGGGATAATTTCTCCATCAAGCAGCTGGAGCGAACCAAGAAAACGGTCAAGCAGAAGCTGGACAAGCTCAATGACCAGTCCCGCAAGGATGATGTTGTGACCTTTGAAGAGCTGGGCGTTGACCGTATCTTCATCGATGAGGCGCATTACTATAAAAACCTCGCCGCATTTACAAAAATGCGGAATGTGGGCAACATCAGCCAAACCGAGGCCATGAAGTCCAGCGACCTGTATATGAAGTGTCGGTATTTGGACGAGTTGACCGGCGGCAGAGGCGTTGTGTTTGCCACCGGCACGCCCATCTCCAATAGCATGGTGGAGATGTACACCATGCAGAAGTATCTCCAGTACGGAGCGCTGCGCAGGAATGACCTTCTCCACTTCGATGCCTGGGCCTCCACCTTCGGCGAGACGGTGACGGCTATCGAGCTTTCTCCGGAGGGCACGGGCTACCGCGCCAAAACAAGGTTTGCCAAGTTCTATAATCTACCGGAGCTTATGGCAATGTTCAAGGAGACCGCAGATATTCAAACGGCAGATATGCTCAAGCTCCCCGTTCCGGAGGCCCATTACCACAGCGTTGTTTTGAAGCCATCGGAAACGCAAAAGGAAATGGTGGCCTCTCTTTCAGAACGAGCCGAGCGTGTCCGTAATAAGATGGTGGATTCCAGCGTGGATAACATGCTCCTCATCACCAATGACGGCAGAAAGCTCGCCTTGGATCAGCGACTCATGAACGATATGCTCCCCGACAGCGAGACAAGCAAGGTGGGCGCGTGTGCGGAGAATGTTTTTGATATTTGGCAGCGCACTGCCGACCGGAAATCGACGCAGATGGTGTTCTGCGACCTGTCTACGCCCCACGGCGACGGCAAGTTCAATGTGTACGATGATCTCCGAAACAAGCTGATTGCCAAGGGCGTTCCAGCAGAGGAAATCGCCTATATCCATACGGCAAACTCCGAGGCGCAAAAGAAAGAACTGTTTGGCAAGGTGCGCTCCGGTCAGGTGCGGGTGCTCATCGGTTCCACGCAGAAAATGGGGGCAGGAACCAATGTGCAGACGAAGCTCGCGGCACTCCACCATTTGGATTGTCCCTGGCGACCGTCTGACCTGCAGCAGCGGGAAGGACGAATCATCCGCCAAGGCAACGAAAACAAAGAGGTCGATATTTACACCTATGTCACGGAGAACACCTTCGATAGCTACCTGTATCAGTTGGTGGAATCCAAGCAGAAGTTCATTGGGCAGATCATGACCAGCAAATCGCCGGTGCGCTCTGCGGAGGACATTGATGAAACGGCCCTGAGTTATGCGGAAATCAAGGCGCTGTGCGCCGGCAATCCCCACATCAAGGAGAAGATGGATCTGGACATTGATGTGTCCCGTCTGAAGCTGCTCAAGGCCAACCATCTGAGCCAACGCTATTCGCTGGAGGATCAAATCCTGAAGGAGTTTCCGCAGAAAATCAAATCGTTGGAGCAGCGCATTGAGGGCTATCGGGCGGATATTGACCAGCGAAAAAGAAATACCGAGCCCAACGAGGACTGCTTCTCTCCGATGTTTATGCCGGGCGGCACGGTAAGAGAAAAGAATGCCGCCGGCGATGCTGTCCTCGGCCTTTGCAAGTCCATGACAAGCCCAGAGCCGATTTCCATCGGACAGTACCGAGGCTTTGATATGGAGCTGTCCTTCGACACCTTCAGCCGAGAATATAAGATCACGTTGATTCATCAGCTGCGGCATACGGTCACGCTGGGAACGGACATCTTCGGCAATATTCAGCGACTGGATAATACGTTCGGCGCTTTTGAGGAACGAATGGCGGCGTGTGTCGAGCAGCTGGAGAATACGCGGGTTCAGCTTGAAAATGCAAAGGCCGAGGTGCAGAAGCCATTCCCCCAGGAGGAAGAGCTTGCAGCGAAAACGGCCCGTCTGAACGAGCTGAACGCCCTGCTAAACCTGGATAAGACGGAAAATGAGATCGTGGACGGTGAGCGAGGTGAGGAGCCGCAGCGCACTTCAAGTGATAGGGAAAGATAAAATCGAATTTGCACAATTGCGGTGGCGAGCATTTGAGGATACAATAAACACAGAAAGGAATCGAGGTGCTGTAAATGTTTCGCCATAAAGCAGAGAAACGAATTGTTGAGTTGTCCCTTGACGAGGTGCGGCTGATGCGGGAAGCGCTTCTTACTTTTCGCAATAAGCTTCTTTCTGCCGGAAAGCCGACAGAGGATGTGAATGAGCTGATTATCAAGGTAATGAAATGAGGTGAGCAATTGGCAAATTTTTATATTTCCGATCTGCATATCGGACATGAAAATATTCTGCGGTTTGATAACAGACCGTTTGCGGATGTCAATGAGATGAATAACAAGCTCATAGAAAACTGGAACGCCAGAGTACGCAGCGATGACACGGTATACATTCTTGGCGATTTCATCTGGGCAAAGGAAAGCGAGTGGCCGTCCATTGTCGGTTTGCTTGGCGGCAATAAGGTGCTGATACGGGGCAATCACGATCCCAAGCAATTCAGCGCTGCCACAAAGCGTATGTTCCAAGAAATTACGAACTTGAAGGAAATCAAGGACAGCGGCAAGCATGTTGTGATGTGTCATTATCCGATTCCCTTCTTCCGTGCCAGCTTCGCTTCGACAGCGTTCATGCTCTACGGTCATGTCCATCAGACGATTGAATATGAGTATATCGCAAAGCTGCGCCGTGAGGTAAAGGCAAATTCCACCGGTTACGGCACGCCGAACGGTAACTTCATCAATGTCGGTTGCATGATGCCGTATATGGATTACACGCCGAGAACGCTGGATGAGATTATAGAAGGAGATGCAAGGTGTCATGAAGAAAATCCCGACGCTCTTTGAGCGGGTATTTGATACATACATTGTCTCCGTGTGGATGATCTGATTTCGACCCAAAACCAAATAATCTTTACGCAGCCGCTTGGTTTCCAAAGGAAATCAGGCGGCTTTTTCTATTGAAGGGGTGATTTTATGATATGGGAAGCCTAATCTACTATGGTGCACTATTCCTTGCAAAGGTGCTTGACAATGCACTCAGCACAACAAAGACAATACTGATTCAAAGAAGTCGGTGGTTACTTGCCGGAATTGCGGTGGTACTGTCCGACTTTATCTATTTCTGGCTGACAAAGAGAATTGTTTCAGGTGACAACAATTGGGCGATTCTCATCGTCTCTCTTGCTGGCGGCGTGGGCTGTGCACTTGCCTGCCTGTTCAGCGAGAAGTTGTCAAAGGACAGAACCTATGTAAATGTGATCATGTCGGACAATCTCAGAGCTATGCAGAATTTCCGGGACTTTCTGGCCACCCATCACATAACAAATGTGGCTGCCGATACCTATACCTTGGACTGGAGCAAGAAAACTATCTCCATAACTGCATACCCGGAAACAAAAGAACAATCACGCCTGATTACGGAATATATCGAACATAGTCCACTGAAATTCAAGCGTGTTGTTCAAAAAACATAAGGAGGAAACCAAATGACAAACGAAGAACTGAACACCGCTTTCTATAAGAAGGTGTTCGCAGAACAGGAGAAGTATCGGGAGTGGCTGCTTTCCCGGCCGCCCAATGAAATCCTGAACCACTGCTACGAGTACACGGTGCGGGAGGACATCGTGCTGGCACTGGAGGAATACGACCTATCCGATAAGCAGTGCAAGGCGCTCCTGAAATCGCCCAGTCCTCTTGCAGATGTGTTCAAGGACTTCGAAAAGCGGGAGACCGACCACATGGACAACATCCGGGACACCATCGAGTGCCGAGCCAATGCGGTCATCCGGGCCGATTTCCTGAGAGACCGGCGTGAAGCGAGGTGATGCCCTATGCGCTATATTGCTGCGGAGGATGTTGCCAAGGCCAAGGAAATGGACCTTTTGACTTACCTCCGTAATTATGAACCACAAGAGCTTGTCCATGTGTCCGGAAACACCTATTGCACCAAAGAGCACGACTCCCTGCGAATCAGCAACGGCAAGTGGTGCTGGTTCTCTCAGGGCATTGGCGGCAGATCAGCGCTGGACTATCTCATCAAGGTGAAGAGCATCCCTTTCACGCAGGCAGCAGAAATTATTCTCGGACGGGAGGCGGAAAAGCCTCCCGTTTTCTATCGCCAGAAGGAGCGAAGAAGCACGGAGCTGCTGATGCCGGAGCTGTCCGAAACGACAGAACAGGTGGAGAAATATCTTTATAGTCGAGGGATTCACCCGGTTATTATCCGCTATTGCCTGGATAACAGGCTGCTCTTTGAGTCGGCAGATTACCACAACGCGGTGTTTGTCGGGTATGACAAGGACGGCAAGGCAAGATATGGGGCTCTGCGGAGCACTGTCAGCAGGTTCCAGGTCGAACTGAC
>ERZ1023683.120-NODE-120-length-25081-cov-19.674139_pt1 | contig 25081 bp, 20 predicted proteins | sample MGYA00380345_ERZ1023683 | MGnify/ENA primary metagenome ERZ1023683 (study PRJEB33179, sample SAMN07449040) | human gut metagenome | biome: Human-gut; feature: Human associated habitat; material: Faeces | host: Homo sapiens | place: India:Kasaragod | collected...
TTCTTACTCAACTTCCTGCGGATTCTCGCAGACTACCCAAGGAAGTCCCCATTTATTCAGTGCTTCCATATATGGATCTGGATCAAACTCCTCTACATTGAATACACCAGGTTTTTTCCAGAGTCCCTCTACTACCATCATTGTTCCGATCATCGCAGGAACTCCTGTTGTGTAGGAGATTGCCTGAGAACCAACCTCTTTGTAGCACTCCTGATGATCGCATACATTGTAAATGTAGATGGTCTTTTCTTTTCCGTCTTTCACACCTTTGAAAATACATCCGATGTTTGTTTTTCCTACCGTTCTTGGTCCAAGGCTTGCAGGATCCGGCAATAATGCTTTTAAGAACTGGATCGGAACGATCTCTTTTCCTTCAAAGTTGATCGGTGTTGTGGAAAGCATTCCAACGTTTTCCAGACATTTCATATGTGTTAAATAGCTCTGTCCGAATGTCATGAAGAAACGGATTCTCTTGACTCCCGGAATATTTTTTGCAAGTGATTCGATCTCTTCATGATGAAGCAGATACATATCTTTTTCTCCTACTTCCGGGAAATCATATTCACGCTTAATAGACATTGGCTCTACTTCTACCCAGTGGCCATCTTCCCAGTAAGAACCCATTGCAGATACTTCTCTTAAATTGATCTCAGGATTAAAGTTTGTTGCAAATGGATAGCCATGGTCACCGCCGTTGCAGTCTAAAATATCAATGTAGTGGATCTCATCGAAATAATGTTTTAATGCATATGCAGAATAAACACTTGTCACACCCGGATCAAATCCGCTTCCAAGGATTGCTGTAATGCCTGCATCTTCAAACTTTTTCTTATAAGCCCACTGCCAGGAATAATCAAAGTATGCTGTAAATCCCTCTTTCTTGCAACGCTCCTCGTAAATTTTTCTCCACTCCGGATCATCCGTATTCTCTGCTTCGTAGTTTGCGGTGTCAATATAATCTACTCCTGTTGCAAGGCAGGCATCCATGATCGTCAGATCCTGATATGGAAGTGCCACATTTAACACTGCATCCGGCTTATATTCGTTGATCAGTGCGATCAGCTCCTCTGTGTTGTCAGCATCTACCTGTGCGGTTGTGATGACTGTTTTTGTTGTTGGCTGTAATTTTTCTTTCATTGCATCACATTTGGACTTTGTTCTGCTTGCGATCATAATCTCAGTGAAAACATCACTGTTCTGGCAACATTTTGCAATTGCTACGGAAGCTACGCCTCCACATCCGATAATCATTACTCTGCTCATTTTTATTTCTCCTTTTTCATGTTATTGTTTTTTAGATAATTGCGAACCTCCTCCTACTCTTCTTTCAATTTGGATTTTTATGAGTTTCTCAATTATCCATGTCATTATTTACTTAATATATTTTTCTACCTGTCTTCCTCGTCCTCCAGCATGTCTTCTAAATATTTCGGAAGCATGAAGGCTCCCCGGTGAAGATTCGTTGTGTAATATCTTGTTTTGATATGTAATTTTTTCCACTCTTTCACGCGCAGATTGTTGAGTGGGTGATATTTTTTGGAAGCAAATCCAAACAGCCAGTAGCCGGACGAACAGGTCGGGATATGTGCCTGATATACGCGGCTTACCGGAAATGCCCGGAATGCCTTGCGGTGCATCTTCATGCACTCTTCCTTATCCTCATCATAAAATGGACTTCCATGCTGATAAACCATGATTCCGTCCTCTTTTAACGCCTTATAGCAGCTTCCGTAAAATTCTTTGGTAAAAAGTCCCTCAGTATGCCCAAATGGATCGGTTGCGTCATTGATGATCAGATCATACTCCTCCGTTTTGTTTCTCAGGAAACGAAGTCCATCCTGATAATACACATTCACACGCGGATCATCCAGACCACAGGCAAGCTCCGGGAAATGCTCCCGGCAGACTTCCACTAACATCTCATCCGGTTCCACAACATCAATCTTTTCTATGGAATCATACTGTGTCAGTTCTTTTGCAACGCCGCCATCACCGCCACCGATGATCAGCACGTGACGCACGTCCGGATGTACTGCCATCGGCACATGCGTTACCATCTCGTCATAAATAAATTCATCCTTTTCGGAAAAAAGGATATCTCCATCCAAAGCCAGAAACTTGCCAAATTCTACCGATTCCAGAACATCGATCCTCTGGCAGTCACTGTTACCGCTGAATAATTGTTTTTCAATTCTCATTGAGAGCTTTACATTCGATGTGTGAAGCTCCGAAAACCACATTTCCATTTTTCTGCTTCTCCTTCCCTGTCCCGGTTTCCACCGTTTTCTCCGGGATCACTCATCTCTTACACCAGCACCATCAGATGTTCCACTGCCGGATCTTCCGTTCCCTGCATGGAGCAGCCTTTTTCCTTCGCATAAATGATATATTCGATGATTTCATCTGTAATCATCTCACCCGGTGCCAGGATTGGGATTCCCGGCGGATAGCACATGACAAATTCACCGGAAATACAGCCACTGGTCTCACGGATCTGAAGGGATTTCTTTTCCGCATAGAAAGCTTCCTGTGGTGAACGGATGACTTTCGGTGCTATATATTCACCGGATAAAAGTCCTGCCTTATCTTTTTTATACAGTCTTGCGATATCTGCCAGCGCCCCCACCAGGCGCTCAATATCCTGTGTCCGGTCTCCAATGGAAATATAGGCCAAAATATTACAGATATCCCCAAATTCGATCTGAATATCATATTCATCGCGAAGAAGATCATACACTTCGATCCCTGCCAGCCCGATACCAAGCGTGTAGATAGAAAGCTTTGTCACATCATAGTCGTAGATGCTGGTTCCGTTGATCAGATCCTTCCCATAAGCATAATATCCACCGATATTGTTGATCTCATTTCTTGCATATTCTGCCATCTCGGACACTTTGGCAAAGGATTCCTCACCTCTTAACGCAAGGTTTCTTCTTGAAATATCAAGGCTTGACAGAAGAAGATACGATGCGCTTGTAGTCTGTGTGAGATTGATGATCTGTCTGACATAATCTGCATTGACACCTTTGTTTACAAGCAGAATGGAGCTCTGCGTCAGGCTTCCACCGGACTTATGCATGGAAATTGCTGCCAGATCAGCACCGGCTTCCATGCCTGAAACCGGAAGGTTTTTTCCAAAATACAAGTGTGTTCCATGTGCCTCGTCTGCGAGCACTTTCATGCCATGCGCATGTGCAAGCTTTACGATAGAACGGATATCCGAACAGATACCGTAATAAGTCGGATTGTTCACAAGCACTGCAACTGCATCCGGGTTCTCTTTGATCGCCTGCTCTACACACGGCACTTCCATTCCAAGAGAAATTCCGAGTTTTGGATTCACTTCCGGATTCACATAAACCGGAATTGCTCCGCAAAGCACCAGTGCATTGATGGCACTTTTATGTACATTTCGCGGAAGGATAATTTTATCCCCTCTCTTACAGACTGACAAAATCATGCTCTGCACTGCAGAAGTAGTTCCTCCCACCATCAGAAATGCATGTTCTGCATGAAATGCATCTGCTGCAAGTTCCTCCGCATCTCTTATAACCGATACCGGATGACAGAGGTTATCGAGTGGTTTCATGGAATTCACATCGATCCCTACACATTTTTCCCCTAATAATTCCACTAATTCAGGATTGCCACGACCCCGCTTATGCCCCGGCACATCGAATGGTACGACACGCTGTTTTCTGAATTTTTCCAGCGCTTCATAAATGGGAGCTCTTTTCTGATTTTCTCTGTTCATAACTTTCTCCATTGCAATTTATCATTTTTAAGATAATTATTTTCACATTTTATGTAATAGAAATGATGTTTTCGATCACATAAAAAAGAGACAACTGCCTGCGCAATCATCTCTGTTGACCTTCGTTCTCCATATTGGAATCCTTTTTGTTCTCGATGCGATCCCAAATATCGTTTTTCAAAGAATCCGTTGCCTGCCGCTTTCTGCTTTCTGCTTTCTGCCTATGTCTGCATCGCAACTGCAAATATATGTCACTCTTATTGACCGTTTCACAAGATGATGTGCTTACACACTGATTATAAAGTAATCAACTTATAAAATTTGAGCTTCTGACTCAATCAATAACGTGGTCTCCTCACCACACCGGCAACCGACCCGCCTGTCCGTTAGGCTGCCTCAGTAATCTGAGTGGTCATACATTTGCATGAAAAAACGATTTTTATTTTTCACACGAAGAAAAGTCTATCATACACATATTTCAGTGTCAAGATATTTATGATATTAATTGTATTTTTTTTGTTTTCTAATTGTAAACTTCAGGTAAAACAATCCAATAAAAAACTGATTCTGACAAACTGACTTTAAATTTCAAAAAAAAAGCTACCGCATACACGATAGCTTCTTTTACATACATTAATTGTATTTTCTTTTTCTTGCTGCTTCAGATTTTTTCTTACGTCTTACGCTTGGTTTCTCGTAATGTTCTCTTTTACGAATCTCCTGCTGGATACCTGCTTTAGCACAGTTTCTCTTAAATCTACGTAAAGCGCTATCTAAAGTCTCGTTCTCTTTTACTATTACACTAGACATTATCTCACACCTAACCTCCCTCCAGTTGCGTATTGTGCATATTCAACTGTTTGGGTAAATTTCATTGCACTATAAGTTATTATAGCATAAAAAATGTTCACGTCAATAGTTTTTCTTATATTTAGAAAAATTCAGACAATTCTATTTTTTTCATCAAATTATTATTTAATCTGATTTTCCAGCGCTGCCTTAGCCTCGGCTACCGCATCCGGGATTCCTGCCGGATTCTTACCGCCAGCCTGTGCCATATTCGGACGTCCGCCGCCGCCACCGCCAACTTTTCCTGCGATCGCTTTGATAAGGTTTCCTGCATGAGCGCCTTTCTTCATTGCCTCCTCTGTTGCCATAGCGACAAGATTTACTTTGCCGTCTGCCTCAGAAGCAAGCACTACAACGCCCTCTCCGAGTTTTCCTTTGAGCTGGTCACCAAGGTCTCTCAAGCCGTTCATGTCAACCCCTGCAACACTTGTTGCAAGAAGTTTTACACCTTTTACTTCTACAACCTGATCCATAACATCGCCAAGTGCCTCTTTGGCAGCTTTGCTCTTTAAGGACTCATTCTCTGCATTTAACGCCTTGATCTCAGCCATCATATGCTCGATCTTCTCAACCAGAGCAGCCGGAGTTGTCTTTGCAGCTTTTGCAGCTCTCTCTAATTCAGCTTCGATATTCTTATAATATGCGAATACATTATCACCTGTCAACGCCTCAATACGACGTACACCGGCAGCGACACCGCTCTCAGAAATGATCTTGAATGCAGTGATCTCGCCTGTGTGTTTTACATGTGTACCACCACAGAACTCCTTGGAGAATTCTCCCATGGATACGACACGTACTTTCTCACCATATTTCTCACCAAATAACGCCATAGCGCCTGTCTTTTTGGCTTCTTCTACGGTCATGACATCCGTACGCACCTCAAGGTCTGCAGCGATCTCATCATTTACGATCTTCTCAACTTTTGCGATCTCCTCTGCTGTCATAGCCTGGAAATGGCTGAAGTCAAAACGTGTTCTCTCTGCATCCTGATAAGAACCAGCCTGTTCTACGTGAGTACCTAATACTTCACGGAGTGCTTTCTGTAATAAGTGTGTTGCAGAATGATTCTTACATGTCTTGCCACGAAGATCTGCGTCAACAGATAACGTAACTTTATCACCGGACTTGATCATGCCGCTTGTCATTTTGCCGACATGTCCAACTTTTCCACCTAATAACCTGATCGTATCTTCCACTTTGAAAGTACCATCAGCAGTGTAGATCACACCTTTATCTCCCTGCTGTCCACCCATGGTAGCATAGAATGGTGTCTCCTCTACGATGATCGTTCCGATCTCACCATCGGATAATGCCTCTACAATCTCAGTCTCAGAAGTAAGCACTGTCACCGTAGATGCTGTCTCTAATTTATCATATCCGACAAACTCTGTTGTGACGGAAGGATCGATCTCATCATAAACAGTCGCATCTGCTCCCATATAGTTTGTAGTCTTACGATTCTTTCTTGCTGTTGTACGCTGTACTTCCATAGCCTTTTTGAAGCCGTCTTCGTCAATCGTGAAGCCTTTTTCTTCTAAGATCTCGGAAGTCAGATCCATTGGGAATCCATAAGTATCATAAAGCTTGAACGCATTGTCTCCGGATAATACTTTAGAACCGGATGCGATCATCTCTTTTTCCATATCCTCTAAGATTGCAAGACCCTGATCGATCGTCTTTGCAAACTTCTCTTCTTCCTGTGCAAGTACTTTTAAGATAAAATCTTTCTTTTCTTCTAATTCCGGATAACCGTCTTTGCTCTCGTTGATCACAGTCTTTGCAAGCTCTGCCATGAAAATGCCGTCGATTCCAAGCATTCTTCCATGACGTGCAGCACGGCGGATGATACGGCGGAGTACATAACCACGTCCTTCATTGGATGGCATAATACCATCGGAGATCATAAATGTTGAAGAACGGATATGATCTGTGATCAGACGGATTGAAACATCATCCATTGCATCCACTTCATATTTCTTGCCGGACAGTTCACATACTCTGTCACGGATTGCTTTCATTGTATCAATGTCGAATACAGAATCTACATCCTGCATGACAACTGCAAGACGCTCAAGTCCCATACCTGTATCAATGTTCTTCTGGGAAAGTTCGGTGTAACCACCCTTTCCATCTCCCTCAAACTGGGTAAATACGTTGTTCCATACTTCCATGAAACGGTCACAGTCACATCCTACTTTACAGTCCGGTTTGCCGCAGCCGTATTTTTCTCCGCGGTCATAGTAAATCTCAGAACATGGACCGCAAGGACCGGCGCCGTGCTCCCAGAAGTTATCACACTCTCCGGTTTCCGGATCGCGGTAAAATCTTGTGATTCTCTCTGCCGGAACTCCGACTTCTTTTGTCCAGATATCGAATGCTTCATCATCCTCACCGTAAATGGATGGATACAGTCTGTCCTCCTCTAATCCGAGAACCTTTGTCAAAAACTCCCAGGACCATGCGATCGCTTCATGCTTAAAATAATCTCCGAAAGAGAAGTTACCAAGCATCTCAAAGAATGTAAGATGTCTTGCTGTCTTACCAACGTTCTCGATATCACCGGTACGGATACATTTCTGGCAGGTTGTCACTCTTCTGCGAGGTGGAATTTCCTGTCCTGTAAAATATGGCTTTAATGGTGCCATACCTGCATTGATCAGTAATAAGCTGTTATCATTGTGTGGTACCAATGAAAAACTGTTCATTTTAAGATGTCCCTTGCTCTCGAAAAATTCAAGGTACATTCTTCGTAATTCGTTTTCACCGTAAAATTTCTTCACGACTAAGTTCCTCCAAAATCTTTTGTACAGGCACTTCTCTGCCGTACATTTTTTATTTAATAAAATTGTAATTACCAGCTGTTTCCTTCTAAGAAACTAATCTATATAGTTACAAATTATTTAACCTCGTGTTCTGCTGCCGTATCAGCTTCCGCCGCTGCTTTTGTATCTTTGTTTTCCCGCAGCTTTTTGCCTGCAAAAAATCCCGCCAGAGCGATCGCTGCCAAAATCACCATAATAATTGCATACTGTAAAAATGATCCTAAAAATGCCATTTCTTCTACCTGCCTTTCTGCTATGGCTGACACTTATGCACTGCAAAAATGAAAGCCGGCTCACAATTTAAATATTATAGCTCACTTATTTGTTTATCGTCAAGTATTCAACATCTTTTCTTCTAAAAGCTGTCATCTTTTCTTCAAAAAAAATGTCATCTTTTCCAGCAAAAACTACCATCTTTTATTCTTCCCGGATTTCAAATACCTGATTCTCATGGACGATCGGCACGATCCGGTCCGCCATCGCCTGATTGCTCAGTCTTTTGATAAAAGGCTGTATCCCGGAATAATCCTGCCACATATGCATTGGAAACACATACTCTGCATTCGTGTTCTCCAGAAAATATTCCATGCCAAGTGACTGATACATCCCAAGTTTTGGATCAAACGGCACAAATGCCAGGTTGATGTCTTTCTTTGCAAGTTTTTTAATCTGGTTCTTATAATTGACATCCATAATGCCATTGACAAGTTCCCCTGCTCCATCCCATTTCCAGTTGTTGAGATCCCCGGCATGATAAAAACTTGCCCCGTTTGTCTTCACATAAAAGGCGACTCCCGCGTCCGTGGAGCGCAGCGTCTCAATCTCCAAGTCATCCACCTGATATTTTTCGCACGGACTGACGTATGTGATCAATTCCCGGACAGACAGGTCAAACCCGTGTTTTTCCAGAAAATGAGGTGTCATCCTGCAGTCTTTTGAAAAAATATAATGTATGTTGCTGTAACGCTCTGCCCAGTGGAGCACGTCCATGTCAAAGTGATCTCTGTGCTTGTGGCTTGCAAACACATAGATTGGGGTATCCGGCTCATACTCCGGGATTTGTCCGCCGAACGTATAACCGTTTACCCGGTCTCCCGCAAACCAGTCAAAAATCAAAACTTTCTCGTCCACTTCCACTAAGAAGCAGCTGTGATGTATAAATATTACCTGCATTCCTTCATCCTTCCAATTATCTCATTTGCTTTTGTATATATTTCTGCCGGATCAAATCCTATGAGAAATATTCCATCCTCGTAAAGTACTTTTCCGTTTACCATCGTCAGTTTCACATTCTGCTTGCTACCGCTGTAAACCAGATTTTTCACAAGGTTGTTCTCCGGCTGCATATTCGGCTGTCTCAGATCGATCATGACAAGGTCTGCCTTTTTCCCGACTGCAAGACAGTCACAATCCGGCAGTCCCATCGCATATGCGCCTCCGGCGGTCGCCATATAAAGCACCTCATCCGCCGGCATGCAGGAAGCGTCCCGTTCCCTAAGTTTTGCCAGTCCTGTCACAAGAAACATCTCCCGGAACATGTCCAGACAGTTGTTGCTCGCCGGTCCATCCGTACCGATCGCAAGATTGATTCCCTCATCCAGCAGTCTTTTGACCGGGCAGATACCGGAAGCAAGCTTTGTGTTCGAACCGGGGTTCGTCACTACCGACATGTGGTGTTTTTTCAATATCTCAATATCTTTCTCCTCCAGCCAGACACAGTGATAACCGCCGCCACCATGTTCATACAGCCCCAGACTTTCCGTAAACTGCATTGGTGTCATTCCCCAGCGTGCCTTACACTCTGCCACCTCGCGCTCTGTCTCAGAATTGTGCGTCCAGACCGGTGCGTGATACTTGTCCGCAATCTTGGCAACCCCCTCAAGCAGTGGGCGTGATGTGGTGTATTCTGCATGAAAGCCAGGCACATAGGAAGTGAGGTCACTCAGTTCATTGATCCTTAAATAATTTTCCTCAAGCACTTCCAGACTGTCGGTAAAGTTGTTCAATCCACTTGTAAAAACAGTCCGAAACCCCGTATCCACATAGGCATTGATATGATAGTCCTGCATAATGTACATATCAAAATTTGAGGTGATACCACTCGTCAGATACTCCATAATTCCGAGGATCGCAAGCCAGTAAGTATCCTCCCCTTTCAGCCTTGCCTCGTTCGGGAACACTTTCTGCTGCAGCCATTCCTGCAGCGGAAGATCATCTGCAAAAGATCGTAAAAATGTCATCGGTGTATGCGTGTGTGCATTCTTAAATCCCGGCATTAAAAGATTTCCCTTTGCATCGATCTCCCGGTCCCAGATAATGATATCATCTTCTTTGCAGACAGCAGAAGTATCTGTGCCATCCCCGATATAACAGATATGGTCTCCTCTTACCCAGAGTTCCCCCTCCGCCACCTCAAAGGTGTGATCTGCTTTCGTCAATAATATTTTTGCATGATAAAAACGAATATTCATACCGATCCCCCACTTTTATCACTGCCTATATCCTGCAGCAGAATGCCCGCACTGTGGGCATCCGATCGTCATAAATTGCAGTGCGCGCCGGAAAAATCTATGATTTTCCCGACGGGATACACTGTTTTTGATTCTTAAATCTTACCAAATTTCATAGGATAATGCAAACCATTCCACCGTTATTATCATTTACGATTTTCTGCATGGTATCCTGCAGTTTAAGCTGGCATTCATCATCCATCATGGCGATTTTATTCCGGATTCCGTCCTCCATAAGCTCCCCTATGGATTTGCCGAAAATATTGGTTTTCCAGACGCCCTCCTCGCTCTGCTGTCCCTCTTTAATGTAACGGATCAAGTCATTTGCCTGATCTTCACTTCCCACGATCGGTGCGATCTCCGTCTCAATATTGGCACGGATCATATGAATGGATGGGGAGACTGCCTTGATTTTTACCCCAAACTTGTTTCCATGGTGGATCAGTTCCGGCTCCGCAAGCTCGATATCCTTTAACACCGGATTCACGACACCGTATCCTTTCATCTGCACTTCCTCAAAAGCCCCTGCGACTTTCTCATAAGATTCTTTTCTCGCTGCCATCTCGCGGATCATTGAGATCAGCTCATACTCGCCGTGGATCGGCACTCCTGCCAGTTCACTCATATTTTCGTAATAATATGGCTCCGCAACCTCCATCCGGATCTTCACACAGCCGCACGCGGGATCCATCTCCTCTATTTTAATCTTTGTGATGCATTCTCCCGGTTCCGACTGCTGTCTGTAAACATCCTTCGTGCGCTCCATCTGGCTTAAAATATCCGATGCCTGTGTAATGATCTCACTTTTTACCGGATGATCAGCAGAGAGCATTTCCGTCCATTTCGGGATAAAAAATTCCACCCGTTCAATCGGAAATTCATACAGCACACTCTCTAAAATTTTTAAGACATCCTCTCTGCGCAGCTGCTCACAATTGACCGGCACAACCGTTGTCTGATAGTTTTCCTCCATCTCCAACGCCAGTTTTACCGTCTCCTGCGCATAAGGTTTTGCCGAGTTTAACAGGATCACAAATGGCTTTCCGATATTTTTCAGTTCCCGGACGGTTCTCTCTTCTGCATTTATGTAATTCTCCCGCTCCAGTTCCCCGATCGTTCCATCGGTCGTCACTACAATGCCGATTGTCGCATGGTCTCTGATGACTTTCTCTGTTCCGATCGATGCTGCCTCCGCAAATGGGATCTCCTGATCTGACCATGGGGTTTTTACCATTCTGCTCCCATTTCCTTCCATATGTCCTACTGCCCCATCTGCCAGAAAACCGACACAGTCGACCAGTCTTACACGCAGCTTTAACGGTTCTTCTTCCATCTTGAAAGCAGAAAGCCGGATCTCTGCCGCCTGCTGCGGAATAAATTTTGGTTCTGTCGTCATAATGGTTTTTCCGGCTGCCGCCTGCGGAAGTTCATCCATGGCTCTCTCTTTCTCCGCTTCCCCATCCATAAAAGGAAGTACCATCAACTCCATAAAACGTTTGATGAAGGTGGATTTTCCGGTGCGCACCGGGCCTACAACCCCGAGATAAATCTCTCCGTTGGTACGGTTTCTGATATCCCTGTAAATGTTATACTCTTTATTTCCGCTATAATTGTCCATAAAAAATTCCCTCCATATGTTATCACATTGTATGAAGGGAATTTTTGTTTTATTCGTATTTATTCGATCACCACATCACATGCAGTTTTTTTGGCAGACATTGAAAGTGCATCTCTGTGACATCCCCACAGTACTCTCCGTCTGCATGAAGTACCATAGGTGTTTTCAGCTTCAGGTCATATTCCTTGCAGTTTGTCACCTCAAACCCTCTGATCCGCAGATGATTGGCTGTCACAAGCAATGGCAGGCATAAAAAAGTGCGCCATTTCGGGATTCCCCACGCCATACACACCGAAAGCTTTCCATCCTGCGCATCTGCCCCTGGTGCCATCGGCACACCGCCGCCCTCTGCCCGGAAATTCATTGCTGCGGCAAAAATCATTTTTTTGCGGTTCTGCTGTCCTTTTCCATCAAAAACCGCTGCGGCATCTGTTGTCTGCATGGTAAATAGTGACTGTACCGTCAAAAACAGGTAGGTAAGCTTTCCGAGATGCAGCTTATTCAAAGCGTCTTTTACCTTTGACTTCAAAGCCTTCTTGCAGACTAATGCATCCAGTCCTGCACCGGCACTGATCGCAAATAATCTCGGCTTCTCACAACCGTTCCAGCTCACCTGCCCCAGATCCATCACATAATCTTCTCTGCAGTTTAAAATATGCCCGATCACCTCTGTAGGCGTTCCTGTGATTCCAAGTCCCCTTGCGAGGTCATTGCCGGAACCGGTCGGGATCACACCAAAGCGTACCTTCTCAAAATGCGTCATTCCGTTGATGACTTCATTTGCGGTCCCATCACCACCTACCACGACAAGTTGAATGTCATCCGCTCCACATTCACAGATGTCATGTGCCAGTGAAAAGGCATGCCCCTCATATTGGGTGACGTATGATTCGTAAGCAATGTTTTTCTTTTTTAAAACTGCTTCCGCTTCTTTCCAGATCTTTGCGCCTTTACCGCTTCTAGAATGCTCATTCACTATAAAACATAGCATATTCGCGGCTCTCCTTTCCTCTCTTCTTATCCTCATACATCCGTTCATCCGCGTCATGTACTATTTTTAAGATATCGATTCCGTTTCCCTCCGCTGTACCGGTTGCACTCGAAACCCTGAGACCGCCTTCTTCCCTGTGTCTTGCAAGTTTGTCCCTGACATTCTGGATGATCTGCTCTGCCTCCTGTTTCTCCGGATTCTCGATGAGCATGACAAACTCGTCACCACCGATACGATATGCCTTTTTCCGGCTATCTGTCTGCGCATAGATCGCACCGGACATTGTCTCGATCAGTTTATCTCCCATGCCATGTCCCATGCGGTCGTTAATCTCTTTCAGATTATTGATATCCCACAAAACCACGGCGACACGCTCCACCATCGTATAGTAATTGGCAAGCATATCTTCATATTTATTCTTATTATAAAGCCTTGTTGCAGAATCGACCTCCTTGCGGTAGGTAAGTTCCGCAATCCTGTAAGCATCCTCCCGCATGCTGCCAATGGTATGCTGCATGATCATCACGAACACAAATAGAATCAAAAGCTGCGGTAATATCCGATAAACTACAATGACCACAACCGGCATCTTTGAAAAAGGGATCTTCGAAAATCCATCTGCCAGTTCCGCCAGGTACCATGTCCTTGTATGATTTCCCTGCAGCAGCAGGTTCAGATCACAGATCCCATAATAAAATCCCACGATCATGCTGACTGGCATCAGAAAAACTTCCAGTGCATAAGACAGCCATAACACGGATTTCTCTTTATACTGAACTGCCACGATGAGTGGGAACACATACGCCAGAACCATATGGTAACTGAACATAAGGTTCATTGCTGCTGAAATTATGCAGATGCCGGTCACAAAAAAATTTTTCATGCGCTCATCCGATGGATCTGCTTTAAAAAATAAGATCACAGACGCAATAAAAAAAACTGTGGAAATTGCATATGTCACACTGAACACAATTGCGTTTGCTGTCGGAAAACGTCCAAACGCCAGTCCCCAGACCGCCGTCAAAACAATAAACGCTCCGACCATCTCCCTCAGTGTCTTCTTATTGATCTCGATCTCCTGATGCGATAATTCTGCATTATAATGTTCCCCAAAATTAGTCATCTTCTGTCCCTCATACTCTTGTAATTATCCCACGCCTGTAATTATCAGGTACTTCTGATCCTTTTCTGTCCAACGATAAGTACCCTGATACCATAATCTCCACTACATATAGCAAAGTATATCACAAAACGTTATACATCTGTTAATATTTTTTATTTTTTTCTGTTTTTTTAACGCTTTACGGGCTGCTGTTTACACAGACTCCGTTCCGGCAGCGATCCTACGGTATTTTCATGGTATACTGTTTGCTGTACACAATGCTCCCCATCCCTCTTATGTCAAGTTAATGTCACAAACTTTTTTGATTCAAAATCCAGGAAAGCCGCATAACTTCGTTGGGGTTATGGTAAGTTAGTGTCAAGTCAGGCGAAATTGATGGTAAATTAATGTCAAGTTAACGATATTCCCAACATTTCACTGTCAACCATAATCATCAATTGCTTTCACACTCAAACTATAAATCAACTATAAATTCAGAAGGAATAAAAGTTCCAAGTGCACTTTTACTCCTTCTTTTATCTCAATTATTTTAAATTTTTATTGTTCTCCATCTAAATAACTTTCTATAACCTCCAAGTTAGGTTTCTTTGTTTTGGCACTTATTCCTATTTTTTTTGCATTCATTTTATAAAATTCTTCAATATTTTCAGTCCAGAAGTTTACATAAAACATATTATCGTATTTCCTTATATATTTATACCCCTTTCTTAAACTATCAATATCATCATTGCAATATAATATGGCGTCTGCAAGTTCTAACCTAAATTTTAACGAATTAATATACTCATATCTTTTAGCATCTTGACGAGGTTTAAGATAAGAAATTATTGCTAAACTATCATAGTACTTCTGATAGTCAATCTCATTTTTTATATTCAGTATGCCATATGGAATAACAAGAATAAGCCTATACCCCTTATCTAATAATAATTTAGCAAATTCACCCTGCTTCTTATTATTAAATGGCAATATATATACATAATTTTTGTGATATAGACCTTTCAATATTTGAAGAATCGCAGCCTTCTCTTTATCATCTATTTCATTGCTCATCACCATACTTACTTTCGGATATGCAAGCAAATCAATATTTCCCTTACAATATAATTCATTTATGAATGTTTCCTTTACGCTTTGAGGATAAAGTTTATCGAAAGGATAAATTACCCGAATATTTTTTCCCACTATATCATGTAAATATAATTCATCATTCAAGTTTTTATTCGATGAACTGGGTTCAAATACTAATATTTTAGCATCTATCTCTTTTAGATGATGGCAAATCATACCTTTAACTATATTCCAATTTAGTCCACCATGACCACATCCCAAAGCAGGTAAAGTTACAATAGCATTTTTTTTATCCTCTACGTCCAAAAAATCATGTAACCAAATTAAATCTAATTCAATGTATTCATATTCTGATGAATTTCTCCAATGTATTTTTGTTGGCAAATTTACAATTACACACCTTGAAAACAAATCACTTTCTTCCCAAACATATGGTTTGCCGGGTGCAATCTCCTTCTTCTTACATACCTTTACATATTCTTTAAACATTTCAGGATATTTTTTTTTAAATTCTAATGCAACCCCCGCCCCCATTACACCCACACAATTTACCGTATTTATACGTATATCTGCATCATAATCAAAAAAATCTCCTGTAACAAACTCAATCAACTATTTTCACCTCAACATTTCATCCAATAAGCAATCCATACTACATTCTATGTTTATTCCCCAAGTATTACTAAGGGCTTTAATATCTGCCACTGACAAATCTGCCAACATATTCAAATCATTTTCACAGAGATGCAAGCTTATTAATTCCGCTCTACTTCTCCCATTTCCAATAATATCCCCAAGCAAATCATGATATATAACTAATAAACAAACTTTCCTAACTTCCTCTTCTGTTATATTTTCTATTTCCTCAGATAAAATTCTTATAAGCATTGGAATTGCATCAGCCGGATGATCCGGATACGCTTTCTGTATTCCGACCATCCATTTTTCTTTTGGTCCCTTACCTATATCATGAAAATATGCAGCAAGTGTAACTATTTTTTTATCTTTCTCGTCTAACATAACATAATACTTATTTAATGGAATATTATTTACAACCAACAAAGTATGATCACTTACTGTCTGCATATGTACTTGGTTATCCGTTTGCAGCCCATAAATTCCAGTCAATTCAGGAAGTATACAAAAATTACCCCTTATCTGCATAAGTAAATCATCAATATTTTTAAAATGCTTTTTTGAGTCTTTCGTACCTCTATTATTTTTAATAATCTGCCTTACCGCTTCATTATAATATGCATACAAAAACAGTGGACCAGTAACCAAAGTTTCTTTTTTTCTATCTGCAAAGAAAAATTTCGTAAAATAAAAATATCTGTAGTGAAAGGGTTGATAATAAATATTGGGTTGCTGAATACCTACTTTTTCATAGCATTCTTCTATTTTTTGTCTACATACATTGTTAAAAACAATATAGCCCTCAATCCAATCTAATGGAACCCTCTGATAAATCAAAGCTTCTGCCATTCTAGCATGCAATTCTTCATCGGAATCTTCACTCCATTTAGTTGAATCAATCAAATCCCAATTTAACTTATCTAAATCTTGAGGATCGGAATAAAACTCAGGCGGTACTACTGTATTAGCTGACGCATTCGTAAATATAGTATTATCATTAAGCAGCTTATCAATGGATACTACTATAAATACAACAAATGGTTGATCGACATTTTTATGGTTAAGAAGTCCTAACAGCATCTTGTTAGTTGATGCAAAATAAAATGGTACATAATCATGAACTACACCACCTGGACCTACCTTAATCTCCATTTCGCTTCTTCTATTTTGAATATTTTCATTTGCAACATTATGATGCTCTATGCCCATTGCTTTCTTTACGTTTGTTGCTAATAAACCATTTTTTACAATCGATTCAATATTATCAATATGTGTAAAATGATAAAAAAACCTACCTCTATGCTCTTTTGGAATATTCATATATTTTTCTCCCCGTACACTACCAGAAAATCATTTTCTATTTTTACATTTTATCATACATACCGCAAAGAAACAATTAATACGCAAACGATAAAAAATTATCTTCATTCTCAATATCATTACAGTTCACACTCATGACACAAAAATGTTATAAATGTCTAGGGCATGAACTGTAAGCCAATATCATCTATACATTTGAAAAATCCACATAATTCCATTCAATCTCTACTCTCTTGTCCCTGTATATGATAACCTTTTTAATAAATACATCCACCGCTTCCTGCGTCAGCTTCTCCATCTGTGAAAAACGGATAATTTCTTTTATATCCTGTTTAGGCTGGTGGTATTCCTCCGTAAGCCTGCTAAATGCAAGCTCGGTTTCTTCTATTTTACATGACAGCTCCTGCATCTGCAAAGCAATTCCATCCGCCCTGCTGCGGTATTCTCCGGCTCCTATCTTCTTTACAGCATAGTTTTCGTACAATGTATCTTTCTCTGTCTGCAAACTCCGATACTGCGTCCGATAATTACCCAGCTCTTTATTCAGTCTGCTCCATTCCTCTTTCTGGAATTGTTCAAGGCTCCCACGCTGTTTTATCAAGTCTCCACGGCGCATCAACTCCCGGTACAATTCTGTCAACACAATCTCTTCCAAAATGTCTGCCCTAAAATAAGTACAGCAATCCGGTATCTGTAACAGGGAATGGTTCCTGCACCAGAAATGGTTCGGCATCTTGCCATTACTGCTCTGCGGCTTATAGTTGATTGAATACCCACACCCGCCGCAGTATATTTTCCCTGTCAGTGGATGCTTTTCACGTTTCCTTTTTGTGGATTGTTCCGGTCGGAATGCAGACACCCGTGCAAATACCTCCGGCGTTACCAGCGGCTCGTGATGATCTGTAATGACTTTCCACTCATCCTTTGGCACAGCAATCCCGTTTTTGCTTCCCACAGATTTGCGGACTGATTTGCCATAAGCCATTTCGCCCAGATAGAAACGGTTATTCAGGATTCCCCTCACAGCCGTATTGTTCCATGCAGGATGCTCCCTTGTCATTTTCCTCTCAGGATAACGCATCTGCGTGATAGTCGGCGTGTGTTCCGCAATCAATTCTTTTGCTATCTGCGTACTTCCCATTCCCTCTTCTGCCAGTGAAAAGATATGGCGGACGATTTCTGCCTCCTTTTCATTGACAATCACCGTATTTTTTTCAATTTCACTCTTGGCATAGCCAAAAGGAACCTGTCCGAATACATATTCCCCATTTGCACATTTATTTTGAAATGAAGTTTTTACTTTGACTGATATATCCCTGCTGTACAGGTCATAGAGAAGCGTCTGGAAAGCAGTATCCAGCGGGGTGGTACTTCCTTCATGCTCCCTGCTGTCATAATGGTCATTTACGGCAATGAACCGCACTCCCATAAAGGGGAAAATCTGGTTGAGATAATCACCCAGTTCTATGTAATTCCTTGCAAACCGGGACATATCCTTTACCAGAATACAACTAATTTTACTCTGCTTTACCTGTTTTAACATCTCCTGCAGCCCCGGTCTGTCCATATTCGTACCGGAAAATCCGTCATCACAAAATTCTGCAACCTCCTGTCCCATTAGTTCAGCATCATTTCTGATATAATCTAAAAGCATTTTCCGCTGATTGGAAATACTGTTGCTTTCCCGCTGCTCTGTGGAAGCTTTACCGTCCAGGGCATCATCCTCTATGGAAAGGCGGAGATAGATTGCAATCTTCCTGCTGTCTGTCATTTTTTCACCTGCCTTTCCACCAGTGCATCACTGTATGTAAATAAGACTTCCACCCTTTTCCCCGGATACACATAGATTTTATCTATCAGCGATTCAATAAGCTCCCTGGTAAGTACCTGTTCATTCTTTAGTTTTATCATTGCACGGACTGCTTTCAGATAGGTTTCTCCGTCACGCTCAAGGCTTACTTCCTGCTCTCTGAAGTTCTTCTCCTGCTTCTCCAAGTCCCGCAGCCTATTTTCTTTGCACATCTTATACTCCACATAGTCTTTCTGTGAAAGATTGCCCATGCGGTATGCCATATACTTCCCGCTTTCTTCCTCTGCAAGCCGGAGCTTTGTGCAGACCACGGCATGAAGGCTCTGCTCCAGTTCCTGCTTTTTGTGCCGGATGATTGCTCTTGCAGTATCTAAATACATTCTCTGTTTTTTCAAGCCCACATCAAATTCTTTTTCAAACAGTGCAAAAAGGATATCCGTCAACGCACTTTTCGAGATACGGTTAGAAGACGGACAGTTATCTGTTTTGGTTGCTCCGCCATTCATACAAAAATAACCATCCATGCGGTTTTTACTATCATCCGCATAGTGCTTCACATAGCTGTGTCTTGTCATTTTCCGCCCGCATACACCACAGTACAGCACCTTGTCAAAAACATTTTCCCCGATAGGGCAGCCTTTCGTTGGATGAGCGTGGCTCTTTGTCTGCTCCCGCAGTTTCCTCCTTACTCTGGCCGCCTCCTTCATAATCTCTGGCGTGATCAGCGGCTCATGGGCTTCTTCTTTTACCACCCAGTCATCTTCCGGCTTGTGAATGCGGTTATTTTCATCCCTTGCAGTAATGCTGGTCTTTCCCTGTACCAGCTTTCCAGCGTAAGTGTCACTTTTAATAATGCGTTCCACACCACTTTTATCCCATCCTTTGTAAGCTACATCCGGTGGGCAGTAGACCTCTCCCGTCTTATGATACACTGCCGGTGGATTGATTTTACGGATATTCAGGTCATCCGTAACCGCCGTATAGCTTTCCATTTCGATAAATTTCTTATAAATGTATCTGACAATCTCCTCCGTATTTTCATCCGGTATCAGCCTGCGTACTTTGCCCTCCCAGACTGCCTTATACCCATAAGGTGCAGGACCGCCCACATAGGAGCCTTCTTTTCTTCTCTGTGCCAGAGAAGCTTTCGCTTTCACGGAAAAATCCTTAGCATACATATCATTTACCAGATTCTTGATTTCCGATACCATCTGTTTCGTTTCATTGCCGCCTGCCCCGGTATCAAAGCCATCCGCCACGGCTATGAAACGCACACCAAGGAATGGGAAAATCTTCTCTATATAATTTCCGGCTTCCAGATAATTTCTGCCAAAACGGGACAGGTCTTTTACGATCACACAGTTAATGTCTCCCATGCGGACATCCTGTATCAGCCGCTGAAACGCACCCCGGTTAAAATTGGTTCCCGTCTTTCCCAAGTCGATATAACAGTCTACCACTTCAATTTTATCCGTATGTTTTCCGTTCCATTCCTCAATGAATTTCTTTGCAATCTCTATCTGTACCTCTACTGATTCATTCTTTTTCTCGTCTATATCTGCGGAGAGTCTGGCATAAATACCAGCCTTATACTGCCTGCTCTTTTGATTCTTAGCAGCACTCGCGGGTGTGTCCGAACCTTTTCCCGCTGACTGCCTCTTTGATGTTCTTCCCATACTCATGCACTCCTTTCCCTACCGCTTTTCTGCCCCGAAAGTACAGTGACATATTCCTGCATGATCCAGTATTCATCCCGAAAATAAAACTCTATCTCAAGTCTTTTATCCTCGAACACATAAATCCGCTTTACCAGACTCGTCAAAGTATGCCGGTCAATTTCAGCAAGCTTCAGGGAATCCTGAAATTTTGCCAGCCTTGAAGCACTGACTACACCTTTCTGCAGCATCCGCCGTATCATGTCCTGTTGCTGTTCCTGTGCTTTCTCCAGTTCTTGTGCCTTGCGCTGAAACTCCTTGTGCAGACGTTCAAATTCTTCCTTTGTTACGACATTCTGCCTTAGATCGTCATAGAGTCCTGCGCAGAGACCGTAATACTTATCCTGCTCCTGTTTCAGCCGTGTAAGCTCCTTCTGGCATCCCGCAACTGCTTCCAGATTTGTCTCTTTTTCTTTCGCCTGTTCAAAAAGTTTACTCTGCGCTAAAAAGTCATTGGCATATCTGCGAACCGCAATGCCCACCAATTCCTTTAAAGTATTTTCCTCTATGCTGTGGCGGCTGCATCCCTCGCCCCGGTTTTTTGTGGAACAGATATAGTACACCTTATTGGATTCCTTATACCGGACTCTGCGCCGCACCATCTGTTCGCCGCAGTCCCCGCAAAACAGAAGTCCCATGAATGGACTTAAGCTTTTGCTTTCCGGGCTTACCCGTCCGTCCGTCTGAAGCAGATTCTGTACCGCTTCAAAATCACTGTCCGAAATAATTGCTTCATGAGTATTTTCCACACGCACCCATTCTTCCTTTGGTTTCTCAATACTCTTTTTCACCTTATAATTGACTTTCTCCGTCCTACCCTGTAGCAGATGTCCTAAATAGACTTCATTAGTTAGGATACGCTTTACCGATGAACTGCTCCACTTTGAGCCGGAGCCGCCGGTAAACCCGCCCCGGTAGTTAAGCCCCGTAGACTTTTTATATTCTTTCGGGGAAAGAATGTGCAGCTCGTTCAGCTTCTTTGCAATGGCAGACACCGCCATTCCCTCAATTTTCCACCGGAATATCCTGCGTACAATCTCTGCCGCATAATCATCCACCACCAGCTTGTTCTTATTCTCCGGAGACTTGCGATAGCCATATGCGGCAAAAGGTGATAAGCATTCCCCGGCTTTCCGCTTCACTGCGAGCTGGCTTTTTACCTTGGTGGAAATGTCCCGGCAATAAGAATCATTGATAAAATTTTTGACCGGAATCACGATCTGGCGTTCTCCGGTGTCTGCCGATATACTGTCGTAATGATCAGTTAAGGCAATGAAACGCACACCAAGAACCGGGAATATCTTTTCCAGATACCTTCCGGCTTCAATATAATCACGCCCAAAACGGGACAGGTCTTTCACAACCACGCAGTTAACCCTGCCCGCTTCAATATCTTTCATCATTCTGTTAAATTCTGGTCTGTCGAAATTACTGCCGGAAAAGCCATCATCTACATAAATGTCATAGAGTTCCATATTCTCCTGTTCATTTAAAAAGGAACGGATCAACTCCCTCTGACTTCCTATGCTGTTGCTTTCGGCTTTAGATACGCCATTTATCATGGCGTTGCCATCATGCTCCGCTTTCACATTGTCATCTCTGGAAAGACGCAGATACATGGCGGCAAAGAATTTAGATTGTTCTTTCATGTTATCACTCCTGACTTTTTTGTTAGGGGGAAGCCGGTGGCTTTTCCTTTCCATAAAATCAGGAGTTACGCTGATTTGTCCTGATATTAGGTTAGCATAGATAAGCGGATTTTTCAATCCAAATATGAATTTTTCAAATATGAATTTCGGATAACCTTTGCAGATATTCCGTCATTTTATCATCTATGCTGGCTCCGTCTTTTTGGAACCTGACCTTAACTACATAATCACCGATCCGGTTGACATAGACATTGTTCGTCTGCCTTGCAAACGCATCCAGCTTCTTCTCCACAGGCAGTGATGTATCAATCTCTATGTTCCTCAAATCGGTCAGAGTGGAAATATCTACCGTCCTTATATCCACGGCAGCCATCTCTTCAAGTCTTTCCTTTGTCAGTTCCAAGGCTTCTCTCCTTTCCATGTAGCATGAACACTGCTGCTATCTAAGTCTATTCTTTTACCGGATTGTCCTATGCTATAACATTTTCCACACATTACATCCCTGTCATTTCTTCCAATGCTCTCATACATTCTATAGCCCCGGCAACTGCAATACAGGCCGCCAGAAACACAACAGCAAGGGCTCCTGTTACAGCGCCCATAACGCTCAACACGATTTTCATTCTTCTTCCCACTCCTTATCCATAAAATAACTGTCTGCTTTCTTCCTTATAATAAAGTCTGCCACATCCATGAGCCTGTCCGTGACCGGCATGGTGGGCATGGTATTCAGAATTTCTGCCCGGTATCTGCCACGCAGGGATGCTCTGCTGTCTAAGATGGAAAATACCGCTGTATCCTTTTCCCTGCGGATGCCGCGCCCGAACCACTGCCTTAGTTTAATCAGCATTTCCGGGATAATGATGTCCCTGCGGTATAAATCAAAGTCATCATACTGGTTTCTCTGGTATTCCATGACCGGATCCGGCACGGGAAAAGGCAGTTTTACTACAATTAGGCTGGAAAGGATATCCCCTGCAAGGGCAATTCCCTCTCCGGCGCTGTCACTGGCAAACAGCACTCCGTTTCCGCTTCTTCTAAAGCTACTTATTACATCCAGTCTACCTCTGCCCATGAGAAACAGCGGATAATCAGAAAGCTGCTCCTTCAGACCATAAAACACCCTCTCCATGAGCCAATAGGATGTAAAAAGGATCAGGGTATGCCCATGAGTGGCAGACACTATCTGCAATATTTCCGCCATTACCGCCTGTATGTATCTGTCATCCCGGATATTCGGAAACGGCATACGCTCCGGTATATAGAGCAGACCGTTACTCTGAAAATCAAAGGGTGAGGGCTTGCTGGTTTCCATAATTCTTGATAAAGCTGCAAAGGAAAGCCCTGTCATTCTCTTGAAGTGACTGAAATCACCCCGGACTGACATTGTGCCGGACGTAATAATAACCGGTATCGGTCTGCTCCAGATGTCACGGAATAAAACCTGTTCCAGTTCCATTGGAACCGCACACAGGGCAAGCCTGCCGTTCTCCCTCTTTTCCATCCAGCAGATTGAATTTCCGCTGTTTAAAAATATGGTCAGCTTGTCCGTCAGCTCCTGGCAACGCTTTTTCAGACCTTGCAACCGCATTTTCTGCCCGCTGTTTTCCTGATAGGATAAGGGAAGCTGCTCTAAAGCCTTTGCCATGTGCCTTATGTAAATTTTTTCCATGGAACCTATCACTATTTCAATCCTGCTTCCCTCTCTGGTGTGGTTTCCTGCTAAATCTCCCGCCAGTCTGTCAAATATCTGTCTGTTATATTCCGCAAGCTGACTCCGCAATACAGTAAGTTCATCCATGCCTGTGGTTCTTCTGTTCACTTCACTCAAACCCACGATAAATTCCGCATCCTGCTCGTCCCAGACTGTGCTGTACATTTGTCTTGCGGCATCTATCAGCTTGTGGGACTCATCAAACACCATTGCCCCATATCCCGGAAAAAGAGGTTTTCTGCCCTGCTTCTGTCCAATCAGATCGGCAAGGATATAATTATGGTTCGTAATCTGAAAATCAAAATTATCCGTCATGCACTTTTTCTTAAAATTCATAAATCTACATAAAAGCGAATAAGGACATGACTTATTGCAGCGAAACACGTTGATTCTGCCTTTTACATAGGGTGTCAGCACGGCATCATCCAAATCAATCCTGTCAAATTCCTGCTCCCCAAGCCTTGCCAGTTCCAGTATCAGATTGGCATCCACTTCTCTCTGCAAATTTTTTATGGATGTCTCATATATCTTCAATCTGGAGTCACAGACATAATGCCGTTTTCCTTTCCGCTCCACAAAAGATAATGGTTTGTCAATTACATGGTGTTCTAAAAGGATCCCGGATATCTGCGGTATGTATTCCTCTATCAATGCTTTCTGCAGGGCTATGGTGGATGTTGATATGACTGCCGGAATCTTCTTATCTGAATAAATGTTATGTACCGTCAGTGCAAGGATATATGCGTGCGTTTTTCCTGTCCCCACTTCCGCCTCACATAAAGCCAGTTTGTTTTCCTGCAATGCCCGGAGCATTTCAAGAGAAAGTTCTTTCTGTTTTACCCTCAGATTCATTCCATGTTTCGGTAAAATCTCATCAAATAAATAAATTAATAATTCTTCTGCACTCTTTGCCATCGTTACGCCTCCTAAAATTTCTTAGTGCCATAAAGCAGCACAGGAATAGGCTGGAAGGTATCGGTTTGGCTTTTTACTAACAAAAATGAGCTTCCATCCAGCCCATGATTTCTACTGCTTTATAAAAAGGTGCATCAGCCATCCTGCCGGTAAGCAGGCATCATAAAAGCCGCCCACATTCTTTCTCAAACGTGGGTGTGCATTTTCCCGTCACTTATGCGGGCCACTGGCGTGGAAGTATCATTATCTCCGACCGGTATCATCGCATCCTGCCCCACCACGGGCAGCAAAGCCACAGGTAGTTCCCGCTCAGGATAGTGCGGTTCTTTTCACACTGATCCGTCATGGCGTACCCTGACTTGTGCTTTCCGGCTCTCCGGCCGGTCGGATGTGTGCCTGATGCACAGATATGAAGTTGTCAAAGTGCAGTAAAAGGGGAATATTTTAGACAAAAGAAAACCCCTTCACCTAATTCGCCGCTAGGTAAAGGGGGCTGCCGAAAAAATTTTCATTTTATTTTAATATGGTAACGATAATTAGGAATTATCGAGATAGAAAATAGGGAAACATCTGTTTTTGTG
>ERZ1023683.125-NODE-125-length-24499-cov-67.159221_pt1 | contig 24499 bp, 47 predicted proteins | sample MGYA00380345_ERZ1023683 | MGnify/ENA primary metagenome ERZ1023683 (study PRJEB33179, sample SAMN07449040) | human gut metagenome | biome: Human-gut; feature: Human associated habitat; material: Faeces | host: Homo sapiens | place: India:Kasaragod | collected...
ACCGGGCAAACTGCATATCCGTCCTTTATGGCAAGTTTATCACCTTTTTTCATCGGTTGCAAGTCTTTTCCCTCACTTTCTTGCGGTTGTCCGTAGATATTCCGTAGGTTTCAAGAGGATACGCTATCTATAGGTAGATATACTAAACTTTGTTATTAAAATAAAAGCGCTATTTTTCCGGGAGCAGATACCGGCTGTAGCCGTACAGCCCCCAGCCGCCCAGCTGAGGACGGTCCCGGCCCTGCATGGGCAGCGGTGTGGCGCCCTTGGACAGCCGCACCATGCCGCTTTTGCAGGTGGTCACCTCCGGAGGCGGGATGTACTTACTCAGCGCTCGGGAGCAGCCCCACGGGTGACGGCCCACCTCCGGCACTTCCTTGGTAAAATAGATCGCCAGCCCACGGTAGCCGCCCTCTGACAGCACCCGCGTCCGGTCCCAGCGCACATCGTAGGCGCTGCCCCACGGCCGCCAGAGGTACTGTACCACGGCCGGCGGGAAGTCCTGATCCCGGAGAAACACGTGGATGTGAAGCCGGTGGTCACCGTGAAGCCCCTCCACCCGGTAAACGTAGTAGTCCACCTGTCCGCGCTGCCACCGCCTGAGACGCTTCGCGAATGCGTCCCAGATCCGATCCACCCCGGCCCGATCCGGCGGGAGATGGTCATCGTCAAAGGTCAGCGTGTAAAAAATACCGTCATAGCCAAAAAGCGCAAGCCGCAGCTCCAACTTGTCAACGGTGGTGCGGCTGAGGGCCGGCCCGCACCGGCCCCGCACCGCTCCCGGCCCGTAGCGACGGAGATATCCGTAGTTGTCCGTCACCAGCGCCTTGACCAACGGCCCCGCCCGCTGCCTGACGCACACAAACGGATCAGCCATCGGCAGAATCCTTCAAAAAATTTTGCCAATCACGCACAGGCCTAATCGGAAGACCAATATAGGCAGCAATGCTTTGCTCAATCTGAGCACCAGCGCTATTCCTCCAGTCATCAAGCAATGCGACTCCATCGGCTAAGTCAAGCATTAAAAGGCAAATCCGTATGTAGTCAGATGGCCTCATTCCCTCTGGCAATGCAGCAGCCGGATTCACCACGGTAAAGCCAGCATTGCGGAGAGAGTTTTCTGCAATGGAAAACTTTCTAGAATAGTGAGGGTCGCCTGTGATTTTTCCCGCTATGTAAAGTTTAAACATGTTTACCTCCCGTATTTGATCTTTTTCGCGTTTGGATACCGATCCGGGAAACGGATCAGCTCTGCCTTTCCGCTGATAATCTCCGCCAGCACCCGATCCATGTGCTCCTGTCGGACGTCCGCCTCCGGGTTCCGGCAGTCCAGCGCCGGTTTGTACTCGCGCTGAACGGCAACCCAGTTATGGGTAATCCGCATGATCCGGTCGTAGCCCCAGCCCTCCGTCTGGTGGAGGGCCATCTGGAGCGTGTCCATTGCAAACTGCATCGCCATCGCCGCCCCGGCGTTGAAGGTGGCATCCAGCTCCGCCTCCCGCCGCTGTAAGTAAGCGGATTGTTTAGCCATCCTCGCCATCCTTTCTCTCGCCGTCCATCATGGCCCCGCAGTGGGGGCAGAATGGCGGCTGATACTGCTTGTTTGGCTCATTGCAAACAGTGCAGTACGCCTTGTATTCCGGGCCGGTATCGGTCGCCATCCCAGTGGGCCTCATTTCCCACCGCCCATGCACTACCGGCGCAACGTCGGCGGCTGGTGGCGAGGCAACGATCTCCATTGCCATGGCACCGTCGGAACCGTCCACCCATTTCGCCGCCATCACCGCTCTTACGGCAGTTTCTCGCGCAATGTATTCAGCCATTGTCAACCTGCCTTTCTCGGGCCTATTCTTGGATAGAATAGGCCTGTTCTAATTGCGTGTTTCATATTCTCGCTCCTTGTACACCATTCAAGATTTGACGCAGAGTTATTTTGTTTGTTTCCGTCTTTGTGATTCACATCGGTTTCTTCTGGTAACGGGTCCCCAATAAAATGTTCTGCCACCAATCTATGCAAACGAAATACCGTCTTTTTGCAATGGACATTTAGCGTTACATAGCTATATCCTCTCGTATTCACCCACGGTTTTAAATTTTTGCACCGCACACTTCCGTTTACGGGGGCAATCCTACGAACATTCCCAAAACTGGACACCTGATACCACCCCTCAAACCCTTTAATATCTTTCCATACTTTGCTTTTCATCGAAAGCCCTCTTGTTCCATGCTTCAGCGGCTTGTTCTTCCGTGTCGTAAATATGCACACCGCCTAAAATCCCGCCATCGCACTCATAGCTTGCAATCGGGCATTCCGGGTTTTCCTCGTGAGCGTGGTGAAGCATAAAGCCAAGCCCACTATAGGGATGTTCTCTATATGCCTCATCATGCAGATTCCCTTCGTCATCACACAAAACAAGGCTAACTTTACCTCCGCAGAACGGGCACGGTTTTAAGTCATTCATCCTTCATCGCCTCCACATAGCACCAGCTCTGGGGCGGACGCTTGATGTCATACGGGGCTGCGCCGAATCTCGTATTGCGTAATCCGGTAAACTCGCTCAGTTCGCGCGGCGTATCATAAATGCGCAAGTCGGAGATATGCCAGCCGTAAAGCGGTATTCCGTGCCCATAATCCCATAGTGCCCCATTTTCAAGACAAGTCTGTAATACATAATCATCGCCAATGTCATAGATGCCATACGGTCCGTCTGCCGGGGTAAGTCTATCTATGCGGTCGCAGGTAAATTCCCCGATGACCTTGCCCTTGCGGTCTGCCCACTTGCCGCGGTTCCACTTGGCAACATCACGTCCAAGATCAACTCGAAAAAACTCGTTACAGCCTTGCAGCGTGCAGTAGATATAGCATTTAAACGGCGTGTTCATCTTCGGGCGTGTCTTGCGCACCTCAATGGTTTTCTCTCCGCTGGCGATCTTCTCCACCCACTTTGGGCGGATACTCAGCATAACAGCTTTACTCATCCTTCATCGCCCCCAATACTTTCTCCGCCTCTTCGCTTACCGCAGTAATTCTCCTCTGTTTTACCAGATCACAGAATACATTGTAATCCATGTGAAACACAATTCCGCAACTGCTGCAATAGCGAATTGCAAGCTCTACATCTTTCATAAGTCGCGGACTGTCGATGTTTTCCTTGCATAGCAAAGTGCGCCCACTGGTAAATGGCAGCACCACCAGCCGACCGTCTCTGTCGGCCTCTTGATATTTTTTGAGTTCCATGAGCGCGCTGTGCAATTTTGCCATTTCCAGACCGCTAAAGTGCTCCTCTTGCATTGACTTGACTTCCCCGGGCGTCAGCTCCGTGTCCAAATATTCCCGCAACAGCGGGCAGTGCGCCGCCTGGACCGCCGTGCAGAACCCGCCGACCGCAGTACAGTTCCCGTTATCCTCATGCCTAAAGCGGCAACGCAGGCAATTAACATTTCCCATCACATTCCCTCCGTCCTTTCAAACCTGATCTTCATTTGTGCGGGGCACAAATCAACCTCTGGTCTGCGCTTGCCTGTCCATCGGAGACCGCCAGCTTGCCCGATGCACTTCCACCCGGCAGCCCGCAGGCTGGTCCCGTTTTCTGTGTCCAGAATATAGGTCACAAGCCGTTTATAGCCCATGGCCCGTGCCGCCCTCCACGCCGCCGCATACAGCATAGAGCAGGCGTTGCGAGTTCCGTCTGTGCAAAGCCGGTTGACCTCCAACGTCCAACCATCGTCCAGATGACGGGCCACCGGGCGCCCCACAATGGCAACGCCTACGATTTTCTCTCCATCGGACAGGCCAATGGAAAACTTATGCCCCACCACAGGCCCGTGGTGTCGGTGGTACTGCTCAACGTAGGCGTTGGCCTCTCGCAGTGTCATTGGGCAGATTTCAAGCATTTTTCACCTCCGGCGGCTCCGGCAGCGGCATCCAGTGAGTAATAGCCACATATCGGCCAGGCATTGACCAGATACCGTTAACGCAGTAGACACATAATGTCAGGTTGTGCAGTTTATTCAACGAGGGCACGTTTTCGCTTTTTATCAATCCGAGTACCACTTCTGAGGCTCCCCAGCTCTGCAATTCTGGCAGCCGCTCCGTCACCGGGATCCACCGCCGTTCAAGCAGCTCCGCGCTCTCCTTGGTCACCAGCGCAGCCGCTTCCCGCAGCTGCTTGTTCTGCCCCCGCAGCTTCTCGATTTCCTGCTGGAGCGCCGCGATGTGGGTGCTCTGGTTGGCGATCCGGTCGGCGGCCTTCTGAATGATCGCACAGCCGTCACCGTGGCAAACGGGCTCATATTCGCATCGAGCACACGTAAAATTACCAGGGCAGAGATACCGCAGAGCACTTACGAGTTCTTGATCTTTCATACATCCTCCTCAAATCCGTCTAATACTTCCTGCCCCGGCAGAACGCCGTCCTCCATCCACCAGTGGAATACATCCACGCCGGATTGCAACCGGCACGGCAGACCTCGTTTCCTTCGTTCCAAATTCATCCGATCAAAAGCCCGGATATACGCCGCCTTGATTTTGGGATAGCGGGCAAACTCCATAGCCCTTGTTCTTGCCGCCATGGGACAGCCTACGCAGCCGACCCGGTGAAAACCCTCGCAGTACAGCGGGTTCATGGGGATTTTTTCGACAGCGGCATAATCCAGCACATCATCGTCCTGCCAGTCGATGATTGGATTCACCACCCGCTTCCCCTTCATCTGGCAGGTCTCAAACAGCCGCCTGTCCTCCTCGTTATCGTTGGCAAGAATGAGACTTTTTTGCCGATTACTGTGCAAAACTTCCCATCCCCCCCTATTTTTTCGACGTGCTGTGCTCTCCGCCCAGCGGACGCCGGTGGCGATAAACCGCCCTTTCCCGCCGCCCTCTTTTAGCTCCGCACAGCAGTAGCGCACCAATCTTGTCGGAGCAATCAGTTTCCGGGGAATCAGGTTCCACATGGTCACGCGGCTTCCATCCGGCTGAACGTGCTTATCTACGATACACTTCACGCCCTTTTCCTCCAACCGGCGGAACGTATCGTACACATGGCGCACCGTCTCTGGCGCGTCCGCCGTGGTGAGGGAGTGCAGTACCTCAAAGGGGACGTCGCTTTTTTCTGCCAGATGCAGCATCACATCGCTGTCCTTTCCGCCCGAGTAGGTGATTACTAACGGTTTTTCAAAAAGCCGCAGGCTCATATCCGACGCCGCTTTCAACCGTTCAATGGCGGTCTGTTCTAGGTCACTCATGCTTTCCTCCTGTTTTTTCGGCCTTCCTGACGCAGGTATCGCCGTCTCTGGTCTGACAGGTACTCAGACATCAACTCCACTTCCTGCCGGGATGGCTGGGCGGCCAGAAGCCGTTCCCGACTGGTCAAAAACTTCTCCCACCGGGAGCAGGCTGCCGGATCATGGCAGCCCACCCGGCGGGAATCGCAGCCCTTGCAGGGCGGCCGGATCATAACACCATACCTCTGGCTGGCAGCGTCAACAGGCTAACAGCCCACACAACTGCTGCCGCCAGCATCAAGATCAGGATGATTCTGGTTGCCGTCCGCATCCGCCGCTTGCGCCCTGTGTATCGGATCATGAGCCACCGCCTTTCTTCGACTTGTCAATCAGCACAAACAGATCATTCTTCGCTTTTCGATCACACTCCGTCCATACAGGGGATTTAGGATCAATCATGTGAGTAATCAGCTCCATCCGCACAGCCTTCGCGAGATCCGGGCGATTCTGCAAAAGGCTGGAGTAAACCAGATTGATCTGGCGAAGCATCAGGGCCAAGACCTCATCCAGATCTAAACCGACCACGTTGAAACGTTCAGGGCCGTTCTCAAGGTCGCACTCAAAAAGAAATTTTTTCATTTGTCCGCTCCTTTCCCTGCCACTGGGACAGGCGGCAGCCGCATCCACCAGGCCACGGGGGCCTGTGCCTCGATGCCGCCCGGCATCATCCAGTGTTGTCCATCCCAGTCAAAAAACCGTTTCAGCAGCTTCCCGTTGCCCAGGTCCACATAGGCTGCAAACTCTCCCGGCTCCGCCGGGTTGGTGCTGCCGGGCATCCATCCGGCGATCATCAGCTGACCCTCCGGCAGCGTCGGCGGGGTTAACTCGTCCGTCAGGCCGTAGAGGTAGTCCGTGCTGACGCCGAAGCACAGCGCCAGCTTGGCGATCTTCTCCGATCCGCACATGGAGTTGTTCTCGCACGCGCTGTACGTTCCGGGAAACTCGTCAATGCTCTGGGCAAATTCCTTCCGGCTCATGCCGGTCTGGATCCGCAGCTCCTTCACCCGCTGGCAGAAGGTGGGAACCATCACCTTGTAGTCCAGCCTTGGGTCCTTCGCCGCCGGATTCACAGCCGGGGCTTCCGGCTGCTCCACCGGCTTTTTCTCCACATACTTGCAGGCCGCCGGGCAGGTGTCCCGTTTCAGGCACTTCACACAGCACCCGGCCCCGCTCCACTCGCCGTGATGCAGATCATGGTCATATATCCGCTCAATGTTTTCACAAGGCTTCCCGGTTTTATCGCACTTGCAGGCACTGCGGTAGCAGATGTCAAACTTGCGGACCTCATTGATGGTGTAGCTCCGTCCCTTGTCGATCATCCAGTCAAGGAGCCGGTATTGCTCATCAAGATCCATCCGGGCGATCAGCAGGGCCGCCGCCTCCGGGATTTCGTTGTGCTTCCAGCGTTCCACGATGCCCGGCACCTTGAGGCCGTTTTTGATGGCTGTCACATTGGCTGCTTTGGTGGCGTTAATCCGTAGAGTTTCCGCTACCCGGTCCCGGATGCGGCCGGGAAGGTCCTCACCCGCCTCCCGGCGCTTGATGTAGGCCTTGGTCAGCCGCTCCACCTCGTCTGCCAGCAGAGCAGGGGACTTGACCCGCTGCCGGTTGGCCTCGATCACCGCCGCCTGCTCCTGCCCCTCCGACATGGGAGGCAGCACCCGGCAAAGCACGGTTGCCCACTGATTCGGAGTTTCCGTCTCCCGCAGGGTCTTAATGGCAGCCATGCGGCTGTGGCCGGAGATCAGGCGATAGGTGCCGTCACCGGCAGGGACCACCGTGGGCGGCTCCAGCAGGCCGTTGGCCTGGATGGAGTCCGCCAAGGCCCGCAGCGCTTGAGGGTCAGGCGTTGGGTAGAAGTTCCGGGGGTTGTCCCGGATATCGTCAACCGGGATCTCCATTATGGTGTCCGATTCGGACCGCACCGGCTTAATGCCGGCAGCAAACTTGGAGATGTCAAAATTTTTGCCCACCATGCTCACACCTCCTCCATCAACTCCGCCGCCAGCGCCCGGTAGTCCCGGGCGGCGCTGCTGCCGGGGCTGTACGCCCGCAAAGGCAGCAGCGTCACCGTGCTCTCCGGCACCTTGTCCGTTCGCCGGATCTTGGTCCGGCATACCGGCACCTGCATGGCCGCCAGGACTTTCTCTGCCTCCGTCACAATGTCGGACCGGCGCACCTGCGTCATCAGCGCCCGGACCCGCAGGCCCGGCCGTGCGGCGGCCAGCTTGCCCGCCTGCTCCGCCACGGCGTGGACGCCGTCCAGGCTGAATTTGTCCGCCAGCACAGGGATCAAAACCTCGTCAGTCGCCAGCAGAGCCGCCACGCTGGACACCGTGTAACCTGGCGGGCAGTCAAAGATCATCCAGTCCGTGTCGCCGTCCTCCCGGGCGGCATCCACAAATCCCCGCAGCCGCTCCGGGGCGCTGGCCCCGTCCTTGATGGCCTGGAGATCCAGGTCATACAGCCCGGAGGAGCTGGGCAGCAGCTGGATGTGGTCCGCCAGCGGGATCAGGTTGTCGCTCCACACTTGCTCACAATCCCCGGTCAGCACGTCCGCCGTGGTGGTCACATCCACCTCGATGCCCGGCAGGTAAAAATTGGTGCTGTTGGCCTGGCCGTCGCAGTCTACCAGCACCACCCGCTGCTTGTAATCGTTGGCCAGGATATCGGCCAAATTGATGGCGGTGACGGTCTTTCCCACCCCGCCCTTGTTGTTCATAATGGCTATCGCTTTCATTCTTCGATCCTTTCTCTTTCTCCCGGTCGGTCACTTGTCCAGCCGCTGATGGAAGCCTATGCCGCACCGATCCGGCTCATTGGGAACCAGCGGAAAGTATACCGTCTCCCGCCAAGTCTCCCCGGTAATGCGGCTGCGGAACTCCACCACAAAAAACCGCTTGTCCGGATGGATCCACACCACCGTGCACCGCTGGGGGCCTTCCGTCCCCAGGCCGCTGGTGCCCTCCATGGTCGGCTCCATCTCCAAAATATCTCCAACTTGCATATTGTCACTCCACATAGGCCGGGTTAAAGGTGTTGGTCTCCGGCCAAAAAGATAGGTCCAAACGTCCGGTGCTGCCGTGGCGGTTCTTGGCCAAAATGACCTCCGTCCGCTCAGGTGCGCCTTGCTCCCGCTTGTAGTCCGCCTGGTAATAGTCTGGGCGGTGAACAAAGATCACGCCGTCGGCGTCCTCCTCCATGGCACCCGTGGCCCGCAGGTCCGCCAGTGTGGGCCGCTTGTCCATCCTCTGCTCATTCTGCCGGTTGAGCTGTGCCAAGCACAGCACCGGCTGATTGAGGGACTGGGCCAGCCGCTTAAGGGCGTGGGCGATCTCTCTTGACTCGTCCGAATCCTGCCGCTTTCCGGGGCGGAGGATCAGGCCAAAGTGGTCAACCACCACCAGCTTGACATCCCGGCCCGCCCGGGCAATAGATGTGATCCGCTGGGCGCTCTGGGCGCGGCCATTAGTGCAGTAAAACGGCGTGGCTGCCGCCTTGCGGGTGGCCTCGATCATCCGCTTATACTCATCTGCCGTCAGGGTGTCCATCAGGATCAGCTTGCTGTCCACCTTGCTCAGGCTGGACAGCCGCCTTGCCATGATCTGCTCCCTGGACATCTCCAGGGAGAAAAAATCCACCTTGCCTACCGTCTTGGCCACATGCTCCGCAATGCTGACGCTCAGGGCGCTCTTGCCCATACCGGGGCGGCCCGCCAGGATGTACAATCCATCCTGCACCATGCCGCCGCCCAGCAGCTTGTCCAATGCCTTGATGCCTGTTCGGACGTATGGGATATTGCCCTCGTCGATCTTGGCCCGGTAGTCCAGGAATCCGTCTACCTGCTCCTTCGGAGCCAGCAGCTCACTCTCCAGGCGCTGGCTGCTGGCCGTCATAGCCGCGTCCAGCTGAGTAAGCACCTCGTCCTCTGGGGCCTGGTCCGCCAGGGCCGCCAGGCCGTCCTCCAGGGCCGTTTTCAACTCACGCCGCCTGGCTGCCCGGGCCACGATGTCGGCGTACATCTCCACATTGGCTGCCGTGGGTGTGATCTCCATTAGCTGGCCCAGATACTTCCGCAGCGTCTTCTCCTCCGCCAGGCTCTGCCGCAGCGCCTCCGCACAGACCGTCAGGCCGTCGATGGGCTGGCCGTCCCGGTCCATGGTGACGATCACCCGGTACAGCTCCCGGTTGAGGGCCACGGAGAAATCCGATTCCCGCAGGATAGCCGCCACCCGGCGGACGCATCCGCTGTCAATCAGCATAGAGCCAAGAACCGCCTGCTCCGCCTCCACGTTGGCGAAGTTACTCATAGACGTCCACCTCCTGGCCGTCAATGATCCGCTTGCCCACGTAGCGCCGCCGGGGCGGCTCCGCCTCCTGGTCCGATTCGGACCGCTCCGGAGTGGTGTCCTTCCACCGCTCGTTTTTGATCCACCGGCAGGCGTAGGGGATGCCGATGCCCCGCCGCCAGGTCTCACTCCTGCTCTGGGTCTCCAACGCCTGGGTCATGGTCTGGATGAGGGCCTCGTCCGGCTTGAGCCTGTCCCACTCCCGGACAGCGCCCACCCGGTCCTCAGCCCGGCCCCGGGTCCGGTACAGGTTCCAGAAGGCCTCAAAAGCATCCGGCATCCATGCCGGTGTTGACTTGCTTTTTCGTGTTTTCACACGCATCCCCTTTGGGGGGATTATAGGGGGATATATACTTGTATTCTTAATACCTTTATATTCCTCCGGATTTTTCGGGATACCCTCTCCCGATTTTTCGGGGGAGGTATCCGGATTTTTCGGGATACCTCCCTGGACCTCCTCGCCATGGATTTGGGGTCCATTTTTTGCCAGAATTTGCCCCAGAAAAATCCGCCTCTGAACCACATCTCCGGAAGCACCGAAACGCCGGATCATCTCCACTCGGATGTGTCCGCAGTCCCGGAGCTGGCTTACCAACTCCGAGACGGACTTGTCCGTCAAATTGCAGACGCCCATCAGCTGCTTGTTAGTGGCGTAGCAGTATCCGCTGCTCTGCGCCAACCGCACGATCTCTCCGTACAGCAGCTTTGCGGCAGGCCGGAGTCTGTCGTCATACAAGACCCCGGCGGGAATGACGGCATATAGGCCGCCCATCGTCAGATCATAAGCCATATTGATCCCCCATTATCAGTCGATCCGCTCCAAAATCCGCAGCGGGATTGCCGCCACCGTCGCCACGCCGACGATCATGAAAAACATTGCCCAACCGGTCACAGGGATACCCCCTTCCCGGCAAAATTAGGTCTTGCATGCGGCGTGGATCTTGTGCTATAATTGATACATCCAACAGTGGTTGATCCAATACCACACACTTTTTCCCCTGAACGCTCTGAGGTTGCCGCCTCGGGGCGTTCTTTTTTTGCGCCTGAGTAGATCACCTGATAAATGGCCGCCATGGTCTGCCGCAGCTCCACCACGATGGAATCAAACTCCGGCCGCTCAGCCTCGTCGATCACGCCGTCCTCCGCGATCCGGAGCAGGGCGTCCAACCGGCCCGTCGCGTCTTGCAGACGGTTCCGCAGGGCGATACTCGCCATGGGCAGCGGCCTTGGCGTCACCTCCGGCATCACGCCCAGCGTGTCCGTGGCCTGCGCGTGCTCCAATGCCAACCATGGGCAGCTGTACGCCTCCACCATCTTGGCCACCGTCTCGTCCTTAGGCACCGTCTTGCCGCCCTCGTACTGTTTCAGACTTTCCGGCGACAGTCCAAGCAGCTCCGCTGCACGTTCCTGTGTCAACCCGGTACTCAGCCTTGCCCTTTGATACAAATTCGGGTATTTCCGCTCCATTGTCTTTTCCTCCTTCCTGCGCTACCATGTAACCATCCAACGTGCCAATGGTACAATGGGGATGATGTAGCGCTTCCCCACCTTCTTGGCCGGGAAGCCGTCATTGTGGACCAGTGCGTCCCAGTCCAGACCCAGCAGCTTGCAGGCCTCGTCCTTGGTCAGGACCTCCTGCTCCGGGAATTTGGCCTGTAAGGATTGCAGCTGATCCCGGAAGCTCTCACGCTCTCGTGCCATGTCCGCTCCTCCTTTCTCACGCGCTCTCCGTCCGCTGGACGATCTCCTCAATGGGGACGCCGAAGATCAGCGTCATGCGGAAAACTCTCTCCAGCTCCGGGGTCCGCTGGCCCAGCTCCCACTTGCTCACCGTGGGCACGGTGACGCCCAGCTGATCAGCCAGCGCCTTCTGGGTCATCCCGGCAGCCGTCCGCAGCTCCTTGACTCTGTTAACGATCATAATTGCTCCTTTCCCGCCTTGACGGCGTTGCCCCGGTGTGTTATATTGTCCTTGGGGCTATGTCCTCTGTGGATATAACTTATCACAAGTTCTTGTGAATGTAAAGCGGTTTTCACAAGTTCTTTTGATTTTGTGCGCGGTTACAAAATTATGAGGATTTTTTATGAATAATTCACAAGAAGTTGCGAATCTCATAAAGGCATTGGCAAAGTCTAAAAAGATCGCCATTGGGAAAATGCTTTCAGACTGTTCGCTAAGCGTTAATACGCTGTCTTCCATGCAAGCTGGCGGGTATTATCCAAGGCTGGAAGCACTTACCAAGATTGCTGATTATCTGGACTGCTCCGTGGACTACCTTCTTGGCCGCACGGACGACCCGCAGAGCCACCGGAAGGAGCACGGATGAAACGCTGCGAAAAAGACTTGAAGCGTCTGCAAGCCCTGACCAAAAACGGAAGTGAACCTGCAGATCTGAACGAGGCGGGGCTGGATGAACCAAGCGCCTATTTGCTCAAGTCTTTAGGGCTGGCCGAGCTGATCCCAGTCGGGGATAATGAATTCTGGATCACGCTGACTGACGATGGCGTTACCTACTTTATCGACAAGGCCAACGCACGGGCTGACTTTGTAAAAAATCATTTTGCGAACTTTTTCACAGGGTTTCTCTCTGGCTTGTTGGTCGGCGTTTTGGCGCCATGGCTCATAAGGCTCCTGTGATTTTTAGCGCCAAAAGAATGCCGCACGCATACCCCAAAATGTAAAGAATCACGCCAAAGGCTTTATTCATTCCTTGTGCCTCCTCTCTTGATGTTTTGGCCCCGGTGTGGTATATTGTCCTTGGGGCTATGTCCTCTATGGCTATATCATAAATCTGAAAATTACGTTTGTCAATCGTAAAATCTCGATTTTACGATTATTGGAAGTTTTCACAAATTTGGAGCATTGTTTTTGTAACCTGATTGGAGGTGATTCCCATGGATGCCGTAGACCGTCTTTTTGCTTTGGTGGATTCCAAATTTCCGGAACAAAAAGACTTTGCCGCACAACTTGGGATTACTCCGTCAATCGTTAGCGAATGGCGGAGAGGGAAATCAGAATCGTTTACAAAACAAAAATACATTGGGAAAATCGCTGAAATATTAAATACAACTACGGAATATATTCTGACTGGCAAAGAAGAACGCCCGTCCCCCGAAGGGGACGAGCGTCCGGAGTGCTGGGACTTGCTCACCCGCGAGGAGCGGGAGAAGGCGAGGGAGTATATCGAGATGCTAATAGCTGCGCGAGGTAAGCGTTGACTTGCTCACGCTCCTCCGGCGTCAACTGGCGATAGAGCGCCAGGGTCATGTAGTCGCGGTCCGAATCGGACACAGTGCAGGTGATCTGGTTGCTCATGGTGATGCCTCCCAAACATATATTCAAGGCCCAAGCCTCGGGCCTAATTTTAACAGATTGGATGTGGAGCAAATGAAAAGAGGATTTTTAGCCGGAGTTTTGGCGACGCTGCTGGTCATGTGTCTGGTCGGCACGGCGGGCGCTACCAGCGGCAAGGTGCAGCAGGAAATTGAGTATCGTGATATCAAGGTATCTCTGGACGGTCAGGTACTTGACCTGCGGGACGCCAAGGGCAACACCGTGGAGCCCTTCATGTTCGCCGGAACGAACTATATCCCTGCCCGCGCCCTGGCTGAGTCTCTTGGCCTTCAGGTGGCGTGGGACGGTTCCACCGCTACCGTGGTGCTGACGCATCCGGAGGCCTCCAAGCCGACTTATATCACCCGCACCGGCAGCAAGTACCACAACGATCCCCACTGCAACGGCGGCACCTACTGGGAAGTGCCTTACAGCACCGCCACCGGCATGGGCCTTACACCCTGCGATAAGTGCGTGCATTAAGCTATGGGTTGGAGATATCGCAAAAGCTTAAATTTGGGCCCGCTGCGTATCAATTTTAGCAAATCCGGCGTGGGCTACAGCGTTGGCGGTAAAGGCTATCGTGTCACTAAGACCGCCAAAGGCACAGTTCGCCGTACTGTGACCCTTCCCGGCGGCATCAGCCACGTGGATGAGTACAAGGCTGGGAACAAGCCTGCCGCCAAAAAGCGCCCTGCTGTTGGCCGTGGAAAAATTATTTGGGGTGTAATTATTATTTTGGCAGGGATCTATAGCGCCCCTAAAGACCCGGCCCTTGCCTGGAAAACGTGTTTGGTTGGTGCGGCCCTGCTGGCCTGGGCCGTCTGGGACCGTCACAAACTCAAAAAATCAACCGCCCCTGTTGCGGAGAAATCGGAAGAATAATAACAAGTGCCCCCGTCGCCTCTGCAACAAGCGGCGGGGGCACTTTGCGTTTCCGGCAGAGGGGGCGTCTGCCTGTCCGCAAGAAAACAGTACTCCAAATGGGTTTGGCAGCGCAATGCCCAAATTGGGGAAATGGGTAGTATACTGCCGAACCAGATTTGAGACTTTATCTGCCCATATTGGGAATTTTAATACAGGAGGGCGATTTTTTGACGATACAAGATCTATGTAAAGATAAAAAAACCGCATTGCACATGACGGCTCAGGACATCGCGGATCAATCGGGCGTGCCGCTGTCCACCGTCAATAACTTTTTTGCAAATGCGTCAAAAGCGCCGTCCATCAATACCGCAGGGCCGATCTGCGCTGTCCTTGGGATTTCCATTGATGAGTTTTTTGGCATCACCGACAAGCTTACCATGTCAGAGGAGGTCCTCAGCGCTAAAAATGATACGCTCCGCGCCCACAAGAAAGAGCTGGAAAAGCATCTGGTCGATAACGATAAAACCATGAAGATCATGATGGATGGCGTCCGTACCCGGAACCGGATCATTGCCGCCCTGCTGGTGCTTCTGTGCCTGACCATCGTGTATGCCATCTACCTGGATTTCCACTGCATCCAGTTCGGCTTCTGGCGAGGGTGATCTATGGCACGATACCCGAAATACTATATACGGCCTGACGGCCTCCACGAGACCATCCTCCGGATCAACGGCAAGCGCAAGGCCTTCCGGGGGAAGACCGACAAGGAAGTCTGGGAGAAGGTCAAAGCCTTCGACCGGGAGGCTGACCGCGTCGAAGCGGAAAAAGCCGCCGTATTTGAGAAAATCGCAGACGCATGGTGGGCGGAGATCGAACCGACCTTGGAGCACAACACCCAAAAAAGCTACCGTCCGGCGCTGGCCCGGGCCAAGAAGGAATTTGCCGGACGGCCCCCGGGCGAGATCACCGCGAAAGAGATCGACCAGTATATCAAGGACTTCTCTGCCACCCGCGCCCGGAAGACCGTGGTGACCCAGTTGCAGATCATCCGCCAGATCTTCCGCAAGGCCGAAGTGGATGGCGTTATAAGCTACAACCCGGCCAGCGCCGTGAAGCCGCCTCGAAACCTGACGCAAACCCACCGAGACGCGCCCCCTCCGGAGCAGATCGAACTCATAAAAAAAAGCGCAGGCCTCCCCTTCGGCCTGTTCGCCTTCCTCGTTTATTATACCGGTTGCCGCCGGGGTGAGGCGCTGGCTCTTACCGGCGCCGACATCGATCGGAAGAAAAATCTTGTGCACATCAAAAAATCCGTGTATCATGTAGGCAATTCTCCACACATCAAGCAGCCGAAGTCTGACGCTGGATGCCGGGACGTTCCGCTGCTTCCGGCACTGGCCCAGCTGCTCCCCAAAAAGCTGGGGAAAGGCTACCTGTTCGCGGAGCCGGACGGCAGCCTTCTGACAAACGATCACTTCACCTCGCTGTACGATGCCTACCGGGACGCCAGCGGCGTCACCGTCACGGCGCACCAGATCCGGCACGGCTACGCCACCGCCCTGCTGGAAAGCGGCGTGGATCCCAAAACGGCGCAGGTACTTCTTGGCCACGCCCAGCTGTCCACCACCATGGACATCTACACCCACGTCCGGGACGGCCAGCTGAAGGCCGCTGCGGAAAAGATGGAGAAAGGCTTCTGAACACATATTTTCCGGCTGAACACACTTCTGAACACAGAAACCCGCAGACCGTTGAAAACAGCCGGAAAGAATAGGGTTCAAATCCCTCCTTCCGCGCCAAATGAAAAACCGTTGGAATTGCTTGTAATGCTTGCAATTTCAACGGTTTTTCGCCGTTTTTAACTATCCGTTAAAACCAGATAGAAACAGTTATAGGGGGATGCGTGAACACAGCCCCGAACACAGTCAGCCCTGCTCCCCCGCCTTGACGATGCCGTGGTAGTAGGCCGCCAGCTTTTCCTTGGGGCCGGGGCCGTCCTTGTCAAATAGGAACGCTTGGGCCAGCTCCGCGAAGAACTCCGCCGTGCTGACGCCGTAGTGGATGGCTACGCTGCCGTAGTCGGAGTACATCATGTTCATGGTGACCCACCAGCACCACGGGGTGATATGGTCCCAAGACAGGCCCATGCTCTCCGCCAGGGCCGTGGTCTGATCCATGGGCCAGTGCGGGCCGGTGGTGCCGTCCTCGTTTTCCATGTGGTCCGCCCACGCCTCCGCGTCGGCCTTGGTCATCTCCCGGCCCGTGCAGATAGCTTCCTCTGCGCCCTTGAGCATGTTGAGGCATTCCACCATCGCCATGATCCCTTGCGCCGCGTTAGGGGTGGCAGGATTCCGCATATACTCCCGGATGCTGTATTCCAGCTTGGGAATATACGCCTTGATTTGCTCATGCAGATTCTCCATGGTTGTCCTCCTCTCCGGCCGTCGGGGCCTTCATGGCCTCCTTGACCTTATCAATGGCAGCGTTGCCGATCTGGTTGCCGATGCTGCGGCCGGTAGGTGTGGCAGCCATGACGCCCAGCAGCATTCCGATTAACAGCTGCATCATGCCGCGCCTCCGTCAGATCCGCTGGACCCGCAGGGCCACGTTGTCAACGGTGGCCTCCACGCCGGTCAGCACCAGAGTCAGAGCCGCACCGTCAGCACAGCAGGGCTGCCGCACCAGCGCCGTGAGATCGAGGTTGACCGTTCCGCTGGCCGCCCCGGTCGCGGTGGCGGTGGCGCCGGGGACGGCCACGCCGTCCTTGTAGAGGGTGACGGTGACGGCTCCGGCCGCCGTGAGGGTGGCGGTGATAGAGGCGTCCACATCGTAATACCCGGCGTTTTCCCGTCCGCCGTAGATGTTCACCGCGTTGCCGTTGAGGGCAATGTCGCATCCGTACCTCCGGATCAGGCCGCCCAGAGGGATGACGCCGCCAACAGCTACCGCCGTGGGAGTCTGCATGGCAGCGTACAAAGCAGATTTACAACTCATAGATCATTCTCCTTTCAAAATTGAAGGGCGGGGCACCGGCCCCGCCCATTACCCGGCCAAAGGGGCCTGAACTGTTTCCGCTGTGGAAAAAGTTGCTCAGATGTTGCCGCTGTTGTTGCAGCCGCAGGATGCGGGGATGATCTGGCCAGCAGCAGTAGACGCCACGCCGTACAGGTTCGGCTTCGTCAGCATCCGGCCCTCAATGGCATCCAGCCGGCGGTTGAAGCCGCAGCAGCAGTCGGAGATCTTCGCCGCCAGAGCGTCGGTCTGCTCCTTGGTAAAGATGCCGTTCTTGAGGTTCTGGTTCTCCATCTTGAGATCAAAGATGGTCTCCTGGAGGCGCTGCTCATAGATCCGGCTGGCCTGAGAGGTAATGGCCTCCGTGCTGGCGTTGATGGCCATACGGGTGTCATTGCTCTGCTGCTCGATGAGGTACTGGGTCCGGGCCGTGTCGGCGATCTCCTGTTTCTCGATCTCGCAGTTGCTCACCCGGTTGCAGCCCTCCTGCGGAGGATAGGGATTGTTGCCGCGATTCCAGCCCCAGCCGCCGCCAAAATTCCCGCCGAAAATGGCGAAAATCACGATGATGACAAAGAGGACTGCAATCCAGCTCATACCAGTGCTACGATCTTCCATGTGTTCGTGCTCCTTTCGTGTTTTTATTCCAACCGGCTATTTCAGCCGGGGGAATTTGGTGGAACCGCCCGCTTTCCCCTTCTGCGGGGCCTGGGAGCCGTTCTGCGCGCCGCCAAGGATCTTGTTAGCATCGGAGCGCAAAGCCTCCGGTGTGGTCCCCAGAAGGCCGCACAGGGCCTTTGCCTGCATGGTCTTCCCGTAGCGGGCATACAGGCTGTTGGCGATATTGGGGTCAATGCCCAGCCGCCTGGCGGTGCTTTGGACGCCTTCCAGCGTGTTAGCCGTCCCGCTGATCGCCTGCTCCGCCTTCTGCACTGCGTTTTGCAGGTCGGCGCTGGGGAACATCCTCGACGCGGCTGCTATGATCTGCTTGAGATCCATTCTCCTTCAGCTCCTTTACCTGGGCCGATAGGCCCTTAATGATCTCGGCCATATCGCTCATAGCCGACTGCATCTCACCCATCAGCTCCTCCTGCGTCTTGGGCGGGGTGATAACGCCCAATTCCACCAGCTTATCGTAATACTGCTGAGTGGTACCCTCCAGCTCCGTGTAGGCCGCCGTGGTCTTGCCGATGAGCTGCTGACGGTTTCCGAAATAATCCACCTGCCAGATGTCCGCGCCGTCGATGGCGCACATCAGGCAGCTGGATCCCGTGTATCCTGCGATTGCAAATTGCTGATCCATAGCGCACCTCCTTTTTCCTATCCCAATGATACAAAAAATCCGGACAGCCAAACTGCCCGGAAACTGCCTGTATTCTGCCCTCAAACTGCCGTAAAAATATTTTGACTTTTTTGCTTTTTCCTCTTGACTTTACGCTAATATTAGCGTATTATAAAAGCATAAAAAGAGGGGAAACCCAAGGAGGAAAAAACAATGACGAAGAATACGATGAACGCGATCCAGAAGAAAATCAGCAGCGGTGAAACCCGCTTCCACATCGGCAAGTATTATTACGAGTGCGACGTCAACGGCATCATCCGCCGCCGGGAACAGACCGCCGGTTGCCTGCCCACCTCCGATTGGGAAAAGGTCGCCGACTGGAACCCCGCCACCGGCATGATTGAGCAGTAAGGAGGCCCGCGATGCGCAAGAAATACGCAGACTGTCAGCGAGCAGATGGTGACTGCACCATCTGCCCTCTGGCCAACTACGGCCTGGATTGCCACAACCGCTTCATCAGCAAACTGGAGTGGTCCCGACGGGCGGAGGGGCTGACGCAGGCAGAGCTGGCGGAAGCGTCCGGCGTCAACATCCGCCAGATCCAGCGGGTGGAGTTGGGCGAGGCGGAGGCTGGGAATCTCACCGCCAAGAACCTGATCGCTATAGCCGACGCGCTCCATGTGGATATCCGCAGACTGATATGATCCGGAAGTGTGTGATCTGCGGCGCGGAATTTGACACGCCGCCGTCCAACAACAAGCGCACCTGCTCCCCGGCCTGCTCCTCCGCATGGCGCAGCCAACAGCATAAGGGGCGGCACAACACGTGGAGCGCCGCCGCCAAACGAAACGCCGCTGCGGCAGCGGAAAGAACCGGCAATTTGGCCCACGGCACGGAGGCCGCGCTTGCATTGCCGGAGGGCCAGCGTGGACCGCAGAACCGCAACGCTAAGATCTGGCACTTGCGCACGCCGGACGGTGAGCCGGTTGTTGTGACCAATCTGACGGACTGGGCCAGACAGCACACCTCCGACTTTGGCATGGAGCCGACGGAGCAAAGCGCCGCCGCTATTTCCTCTGGCTTCCGCCAGATCAAGCGCTCCATAGAGGGGCGTTTCCGCAGGGCAAACGGGAAGCCCTGCACCGTGTCCACGTATAAAGGGTGGACGCTGGTGGCATGGGAAGAAAAATAAGAAAGCCGTGTCCGAATTGGACACGGCTTTTTGTTTATCCCTGCATATCATCCGCGATCTTGGCGTAGGCACGCCGCCGGATCTTGGCTAACCCGTCCACGCTGACGTGGAGCAGCGCCGCCGCCTGTAGGCAGCTCTGGCCGTGGACGTCCACCGCCAGCACCGCCGTTTCCTCGTCAGGGGGCAGGGCCACCAGCCGGACGGCCTGCTCCGCTCTCATGGGCGCCATAGATGACAACAGCGCCCGGATCTCCTGGTGCGTCTTTTTCATGGTGTGTCCAGACTTGCAGAGCGCGGGTTTCCCGCGTGGATGTTGTCATCGCCTGTGCCCTCCTTTACAGTTTAGTCCGGGTACCCGGGCCGCACGCCGCAGGTAATCAGCCCCGTACTTCTCACCCGCCGCATGACGGCCCCGCCGTTGGCGTCGTTGCCGGTGCCGGTGTTGCCCTCAACGGTGAACACGTTGTCCCCGTCCACCGCCGTCACGATCCCGCAGTGCTCGGTTTTCCTCCGGCTGCCGGAAAAGTCGAAAAACACGATGTCCCCCGGCCTGTAGCCCCCTGTGACGATCTGGTCGGGCGAGAACGCCCGGTAGCGGTTGACAAACGCCGTGCAGCTGGCGGTTTTGTAGAGGTTGAACCCCGCCTCCCGGAACACCCACCACACGAACGCCAGACACCACGCAAAGGCCTTTCCGCTCACCGCCTTGCCGTAATAAGCGGTGTTGTACTTCACCTTGTTGGAGCCAAAGGGCATCTCAACGACGCCCTCCTGCCACTCCGCAATTTTCAGCACCGCTGCCCGGGTTTTCGGCTGAATGGTTTCCATCACACCCGCACGGCCTTTGTGGGGCGGCCGTCCTCGTCAAAGGTAATGCGGTAATGGCCTTCGGGTACCCAGACCTCCTCCTCGGTGTTGGCCTTGGCGGGGTTCCTCCGCATGTAATCGTGGAGGTGCTTCACGTCTTCCGGCTCGGTCTCGGCGGGCATGAAGCCTTCGGCCATCTCCTTCTCGCTCCAGCCGGTCTGGGGGCCGTCCGGGGTCATGGTGTAGTCCAGATGGAAGGTGGCGCCCGCCGCCTTCAGCTCCGCGTTGATCTCGCTGAGCTTCTTGCCGTTCTTCTTGCCCTCGTTGATGATGTTCTCAAAAGTCTTGTTCATGGTATGTACTCCTTTCAAAATTTGGTGTTTAATTACTGGTTCAGCTGCTTGCCGATCTGATCCACGCCCACGGCGGCCAGACCGGACACAATGCCCACGGCAATGGCGGTGAGGTAGTCCTGGGCGGGGAAATCCGCCATGAGGAACATGCCCGCCACACCCAGCACGCCGCCGCAGGTGCCCACGATGATGGGGATCCACTTGTTTTCCAGGCCGCTTGCCTTCACGGCCTGTCCGATGAGGTAGCAGATGACGGTAATCACCGCCACCCCAGCAATGCCCAATGTTCCGATGTCCATAAATTTACCTCCTACGTTTGTTTTTCCAGATCCTCGATCCGGTGGTTAATTACCTTGATCTGCTCCTCGATCACCGGCACCCGCTGGGCGAATCTGTTGTGCTCCCGCACCTCGCGGGTCAGCTCGTCCAGTTTGGTGTCCGTGATCGCCTGCTGTTTGCCGTTGGCGATGAGCACGCCCATCAGCGTCAGCCCCCCTGTGATGAGGGCGCAGATTATCGTCTCCGTCATAACACACCTCTAAAATTTTTTCTTGCGCCCCGTCCCCCGTCCCCGGGAGCGGGTTTCCAAAGGGAAAGGGCCGCTGCCCTCGCCCTTTGTGTCGTTTCAAGGGGGTGCGGGGGGAAATCGAAATCCCCCCGCGTTTCTCTTTAGGGGGCCGGGGGGACATTCTCTTTTTAAAAGAGAATATCCCTTTGGCTTCTCCCCCGGAAACCGAGGCAGCCCCTCTGAGTGGGACTCAGCCCTCCGGCTTTTCCTTGGTGCCCCCAAACTCCGCAGGCACCAGCTCCGGCAGGCCGCACTCGTTGATCAGGATGTCCGCCACCTGCTGCTTCAGCTTCGGCGGTACGTCCGCAAATTCCCAAGGCTTTTTCGTCTTGGGGTTGATTGCCTCCATACAGATCTTGCTCGCATACAACATAGCCATCATTTCTTGATCTCCTTTCGATAAGTAAAAATATAGGTTCAGGGCCAGACCGGCCCAAAACTCACGCATAAACCACATCGCCCATCTCCAGCAGGCAGTTTTCCAGAAATTCCTGCTGCTGTGCCTGCATCTGGAGCTGACTTTTCAGCTTGCAGTTTTCCGCCTCCAGTTTCTCCACCCGCTCCTCCGTGGTAGGCGGCTCCGGCTCCGGGGGAGGCGGGGTATACGCCCCGCCGATGGCCGCGCCCTCGTAGGCGGGCAGCGCCCCGATCTCCCCGGCAAAGTCCGCCTCGGCCACGATCATGTTGACGATCACGCCGTCCTCTACGATACAGTATTCCATAGGCTTCCTCCTTTACGCCGCGGATTTCAGGTGCATCCGCATTGTTATACATCCATTTCCGCCGCGGCCTCCATCGGTTCTCGTCGAATCTTTGACGCTGCTGCCGCCACCACCGCCACCGCCAAGACCATCAACTCCCGGTTTGCCTTCCTCAAACGTGTTAGCTCCAGTGCCGCCACCCGGGTCTCCTCCCATAGCACCGCCATATTTATAATTGAATTCCCATTGTGATCCTCCGCCGCCACCAGCTCCTCCATAAGGCATTGTTGTTGTAAAGGACCCAAATAGCGACTGAGATCCTGCTGCGCCTGGTGTTGGGGCGTAGCGGTAATCATCGCCGGAATAATTTGAGCTCCTTGCGCCTTTGCCTCCACCGCCATAAACGCCGCCGTCGGCAGAATACCCCATGAACGATGTTGCCCCGCCATTTGTATTACCACCAGCGCCAATAATTGCTTGATACATTTTGTTAGGTTCTGGCACGATCCCCACTTGAGTGACCACGGTTCCCATTCCGCCTCCGTTTCCACCATCAATGTAAAATCTGTCAGCCGATCTGCCCGGGGTGCCTGCGCCGCCACCACCACCGATAGCAATATCGACTTCATTTACATTACCAGAAAATCTAACAGGTGCACTACTTGTTATTTTGAAGTAATTTCTCGTTTTTACAATTAGCGTTTTTTCGTATGTACCTCCTGCATTTGCTTCAAACGAATCAGAAATGTCTTCGATGTCAGCATAATTTTCAACGCCATACGAAGCAGAATTTCCGGCAAAAATATAGCCAGAAGCTTTTCCGTCATCGCCGGTTTTTATATCTCCTCCATCAGCGGAAAACACACCAGCAAGCACAACATTTTTTAAGGGATTACCTGATTCGTCCTTTACCGTAACGGTTATATTTGCTGCTCCCTTGCTAATAAGCGAAAATTTATTTGCAATCCCGGCGAAGGCATCGTCCACCGTCCGATCCGCCGCGCTGCCGAACAGGGAAACCTCCGTGGAATCCTGAAGCAGCGTGGCCTTACTCAGTTCTGTGCCGGGGTCTGCGGGTTCATCCTCCAGCGCCAGATACTCATAGCGCAGCAGACTGCCATCCTCACCGTATACGCCGTAGCGCAGCGCACCGTTTTCAAGGGCCTTCGTGGGTGTTCGGTCTCTCATGCTATCACTCCTTTGCTCCCGCACACCGTTACGCCGCAGTGGCGCACGGCAGCGGGGATATTGTTCAAAATCAGGTCAACTGCCAGCAGCACCGCCTCGATGCTGTTGGCCTCCGCCGTTGTCAGCCGCCGTATGGTCTCCGGCACTCCCGGCGTCCCCTCCGGCAGCCGCAGCGCCGCCCGCACCGCCGCCACGTTGTCCCGATACCGGGCCAGCAGAGATACTGTGGGCACATCGCTCTCGTACCATGTGTAGGGGTCCATCGTCTCAGCCGGTTCCTCCGGCTCCTCCCACGTCACCACCGGCCCCGCCGCAAAGCTGCCGGAACCGGTGTTGCCGTAAAACTTCTGCCCAATCAGATCGTACAGTCCCACGGCTCCGGTTGGGTCAATGCACGGCACGAAATCCCGGATTAGATTGCCGCCGTTTAAAATCGTGAGCGCGAAAATTTTACCGATCTGCGGCGTTCCGGAAAACCAGCCATTGTTTTGGTCTCCCATTTTCAGAATGCCGATTTTTACGTTTATTCCATTGTAGGCGCTCGTCCAGTCCGTTTGTGATTTCTGCGTATCGTCCACATAGACGCGCTCCACGTGCGTTTCGCCGTCATACACAACTTTAATTGTTGCCTTTGCTCCGGATGCAATCCCGCTCATAAACTGCATATAGCCATTGGCCCCGCCATAGGCATCATTGGAAAATTGAGCAAGGATGCTATATGTGTAGCTGTCAGATTTGTTAAGGGCCAGTCCGCTATCCATATACTGCGTCCCGCTCGACTGGATATATTCCAGCTCCGTATACCCCTCCGGCAGGCGGGAGCTGGGCGTCACCGCCCGCTCAATTTTCACCCGCTTATACCCCGGCACGTTGCAGCCCACCCGGCTCAGCCTGGCCACCAGATCATCCAGACACGCGTCCACCCGGTTAAGGTCCGTCGCATTGTAAGAGCCTTTTTCGTTCCGGGCAGCCACGTCCTCCAGCGTTCGGTCTGTTATCAATGTGGAAAAATCAAACATACGTCCTCCGTGTCCGATTCGGACCGCTACTTGTTGTAATACACCACCGCGCAGCCGGAAGCGCCCATCGCGCCATCCGCACCAACGCCAGGATAACTGTAGATTTTCCAATAGCTGTGAGAAAAACCACCTTCATCTTCCCACGTTATTTTTTGCCGCCGGCCCTGTTCGCCGCCCTTGCCGCCGGCCCCGCCGTCTCCGGTTCCCGCTCTGGGCTTCGCCACGCCCGTCCGGGCAAAGCTGTCGCCGCTGGCCACGTCCGTATAGCCGTTTTCATAGCGCTTGCCGTTGGCGGAGGAATACGCCCCGAAGGTTGTGTTTTCGCCAAAGGCCACTGGGAACTCTTGCCCATCGTTGATGTTAATGGTTGCAGCCCATACCAGACCGCCCAGACCGTCCACGCCGTCCGCACCGGCAGCGTCCCATGTGCCATCCTGTCCACGAGTGCCGTCGCCACCCTTGCCCACAAGGATGACTCGCAGAGAATTTTTCCCCGCCGGGGCTTTCCATGTGCCGGGGGTGGTGATAACTTCGCGCCCCTGATACA
>ERZ1023683.128-NODE-128-length-24219-cov-10.719666_pt1 | contig 24219 bp, 38 predicted proteins | sample MGYA00380345_ERZ1023683 | MGnify/ENA primary metagenome ERZ1023683 (study PRJEB33179, sample SAMN07449040) | human gut metagenome | biome: Human-gut; feature: Human associated habitat; material: Faeces | host: Homo sapiens | place: India:Kasaragod | collected...
ATACAATTATAACTATATATGAAAATCTCTGAAATCAGCTAAAATAACGGCTTACGAGAATCGTTTTTAAGCGTTTTTTATAAATTAGCCATATAGTTTGTTGTCCGATAATTTAGCAAAATACTGGCAATTCTAGTGATTAGCCAATTTTAGAAGAAAATTTATATAATTATATAGTAATACCAAAAAGTCCGAAAAAAGTCCAAAATAGCGACGCACGAGAATCGATTTTAAGCCGTTTTTAAAATTAAGGCATATAGTTTGTTGTCTGCAAAATACGGCAAATATGGAGATTCTGGGGATTTGAAGATTTTTGAAAAATTTTGAGGTAGGATCAGAAATTTAAAAAAATTATTAAGATATAAATTCAAAATTTAAAGATAAAAATTATTTGAACATCAAATTATATATATAAAATATTTAAGATGCTTAAAATCGATTTTAAAGCGTTATAAAAATAAAGTAATATAAGTTGTTGAATAAGATTAAATAATAAATAATATGCAAAGTAAAATAACTAAATAATAAGTAAGTATTAGTAAGGCTAAAGACTTGAAAGTGCTGAAATTACTGGGTAGGACTATAATCATAGTCTATATATTTTACTCTTATCTCTTTTTACACAAAACTTTGATTTTGTGCAATGTTTTATATTTATTATAAATATGGTAGCCCCTATGCTACCTTACAATTTACTATAGCTATTTTATATACTAAATAAATTTAAAAGTCAATACTATTTTTAAAAATTGTACCTAAACAATCAGCACTTAATGTTGCCATGTAATATTTATTCTTTTTCCCTTCTGGATAAAACCTAAAATATAGCTTTTGCTTATTTCGATAAACCTTATCATAATGAACAATAAATTTATCTAATATAACAGATTTATCAAAGCACAATCTCCCATGGCAATAACAATGCTTTTGTAAAACTTGTCCTTCGTAAAATGTTCCGTATTGATTAACAAAATATTTAGTATCTTTCGATACCGTAGCTATAATAAAACCCCCTTTCTCATATAAAACATTATAGCATAATTATGTAAACATTGCAAACTTTGTAAAAATATGGTATTATTTTTATAAGGAGGTTTGAAAAAATTGTATATGCTTTAATATTTGTAATAAAAATTTTAATGATGGATCTAATACTTACTAAAATACCAAAACAAGAACGAGAAGAAATAAAAAACGAGGACCTCTCTTCCCTATATGAGAAAAAAACATATTTATTAACGCAAAATGAATTAAAATTCTATAAATTACTAAAAAATATTACAGACAAAAACAACTTAAATCTATTCTGTCAAGTTGCTTTATATGAAATAATTAAATCAAAGAACATAAAAGATTTTAATAAAATAAAAAGTAAAACAATAGATTTTGTTATTACAGATGTAAATTGTAAAATAAAATTATGTATAGAGCTTGACGACCCTACTCATATAAAAGAAAATAGACAAAAAAGAGATGAATTTGTTGATAATTTATTCAAAGAATTAAATATAAAATTAATTAGAATCCCTGTTCAAAGCTACTACAAATTAAATGAACTAGAAAATAAAATCAAAGAGAGTTTATAAGCTCTCTTTTTTCTTCTTGCAATAAAAATAATAACATCTCCAATTTTTGCATTTTTCACAATGATATTTTGCTTTTTTTGCTTCCCTTTCAGATATTCTATTTACAATAAAGATATCATATAAGCATTGCAAAAAAGAACCAATAATTAAAATAATTAAAATTTTATAATTCATAATTACTCCTTTTTAAATTATATTGTTTATAGACACATTCCCCCATCAATTCCGATGTAAAATTTGAAACATATTCGGGCTTTAAATTGTCTAATTTATATTTATCATATATTTTCTTTTCTAAATAATAAAAGTCCTTTAAATTATGATTTACAATCTTTTCAGGTACTTTTAAATTACGACTAAATAGATAAGCTTTTTGCCCCATTAATCTTGTGTCCTTATTGTCCTTAGTCATATACTTAATAATATAAGCTCCTATATTATCAACATGTGAAATAGCATTTATAAATACAAACCCATGTCCCCAAAGTTCTTGTAAATCTTTTTGAGGAATATAAGGAATATTTAATAAAACATGATAATGAACTGCACCACGTTCTTGAAATTCGATTACAGCTAAGTATTTTAAATCTTCTTTATATCTTTTCAGCTTTCTAATAAAAGCTTTAAATAAAACATTGCACTCTTTAACATCTGTTTTATTATCTGCAAAAGTTAAAGTAAGAAACTTATCATATTTGTTATCAAAATTACAGCAAGCCAATCTCCTAATAGTATCACGGCGTCTTTGGTTTGTATTAGAATAGTTTTTTTGTTTATTTTCTTCGCTAGCTTCTCCACGAACTCTTGCACCACCCTTTCCATGAATATAATTTTTATATTCATAAACTTCTATAACATGACCAGTAATAATATATTTTTTTAAACCCATATAAAATTACCTCACTTTTTCTATGTTCTTATTTTCAACTATAATTAAATAAAATAGTAACGGGCTTCGCCCTCTATGCCACTACGTGGCATGCTTCGCTTTCACTAAGAAATATTCTTATACTACTTGCCGCAAATTGCTCTCGCAATTTTAGCGGCAAGTTTAGGCTAATGAATATTCAGCATAGGGATCTTTTTAAGGATCCACATAGTTAGTTTATAAACCTTATCAAAGTTTATAAGTATAATTAAAACCGGAATTACGATCGTAATTGTTGCAGGTCTTATAAAAAATCCTAATAAATTTAAGTTATCAAAAATTAGATCTATAAAACTATTTAAACTATTAGTCAATCCTTCTGGAAATTGAGGAAGATTTATCCAGCTAAATACGCTAAATAATAAAGTTTTTAATAAATTTAAAATTAATTGTATAATCAATTACTAAACACCTCCTCAATTTTTCTACGAGCCAAATTTATTAGTGCAAATATAATTACAGCGTCAACACCAATAAAATAAATATCATGAATATTTTTAAAAATATCATTATCTAATAAGCTATTTAAATTATAATCGTATTCGCTTATTAACTTAGAACCAGAAAAAGGTTCATTAATTTCTGGAATATGAAAAATAGGTTCAGAAAAATTAATATTTAAGATCTTATTTAAGATCTCTATAATAATATCAAATGGAGTCCATAAAAAGCCTAATCTATCAGAGAACCAGTTTTTTAGATCCGAAAAATATGTATCAAAAAAACCTTCTTCTGGCACAAATAAACCTTTTAAACCATCTAAAATTAACTCAACAAGCTTTTTGCCAAAAAAATTTTCAGAAAAAGGGTTTATGTAACTTAAAATATCTCCTATCTTTTCAAAGATATTTTTATTAGTTTTTGTATTTTCTTCTATAGCTTGTTTCTGGTCCTCTAATGAACTTGATATTTTATCTTGATAATCTTTCTGTTTATCTTCATCTGTATAAGAAGTCCCGACAGTAAAAGTCTTAGTATCAAGTATACTACTATCTTTAAGTGGTTCATCAGAAGAGTAAGCACCACCTAAATTATTAGCACTAGAAGAAAGATAAAAAATTATCTTATCTCCAGCACTAACAGTAAAAGGTAAATTATCCTTTGGAATTGAAAAATAATAAACTTGTCCATCTTCATAAGACTCATAATATTTACCATTTGTAGAAAGTGCAATAACATAATCAGTATAATAAGAAGAATTCGAAACCGGAACATCAATATTTTTTTTACAAATATGCAAATATAAAGTTTGAGTAGTATCATAAGAACCATAATCTACCCATAAATTGTCAAATTTCCAAGATGACAAATTATCTAAACTATTAACGATATAAGGACCTTTAGGACTAGATTTATAAAAAGCTTTATCATCTGTCTTTTGATTACCATCTGTATAATAAATATCCGTTGTACAGGCAACTATATTTGAGGGCTCAATAACACCAATATAACCACTGTCACTAGTTTTTTTCCAATCAGATCCTTTTTCAACATCATAATAATAAGATGGTGATAGAGAAGACACTGAACTATTATAAGTACCAAGAGTCAAACAGCCATTAGCTTTATAAACCTTCGGATAATATGACAAATCATCTGGAAATAGTTTTAAATTTACTATATTAGAATTAGAATTCGTATAATAAATAATATAATTAGAGTATCCACTTTTTTCTGGTACTTCAGGTAAAGTAATTTTATTGCCATTATATGTATAAGAAATAGCTGCAAAAGAATTATTACTTAAAACAGGTATACAAAACATAAATGTACAAGACAATAAAAACAATAATAATAATTTTTTCAAACATTTCATAAATACCTACTTTCTTATCATATTTTTTATAAAAATATATAAAAAATAGATAACACATAAAAAGCTTAAAAATGTAAAACCTTGATTTACTAAATCAAAAGATTTACTTTGATTTTGAATTATAGTATTTTGATTATTTATGATATTATCAAGCTGTCTAGAATAATAGTAATAATCATCATAAGACATTGTAGCTGTATCATCTGATAAATCGGCAGTAATATCATTTACATTATTCATTAAAAATCACCTCCGAATTTTTTAGGAAATGCAAATTTTAAAAACATAGATACAAGCATTTCAGCTAAATAAAATATAATTCCAATTGGTAAAGCTTGTTTAGTAACTTGACCAATTAAATCTCCAATAATTTGATAATCAAACGTCATTTTATCATCTCTCCTTCCTCTAAATTATAAATATTAGAACGTTGAACTCCATGCCATTCATTCCTATATCTTTTCATCTTTGCATATGTATCATAACAAGAATATAATTCTGGCGAATGAAACCACAAAGAATATTTCACAGTATCAAAAACTAATTTACCATTTTTTTCGACAGCAGAGTCTCCATCTATAAGTCTATTAAACTGAATAGAATGAAAAAAATTCTTACAAATAACAACATCTTTTATTTGCTCTCTAAGAGGCTTAGCCATACGCATAAATACTTGAGATGTACCCACAATATGCTTGCGTTGTTTTCTCTGCTGAGAAACCTCAACCATAATTTCAATAGGTATATTTTTGCTTTCTAATGAGTTAAACTCCAAATGTATTTCATCAATCAAATACAATACGCCTTCTAAACCATTAGCAAGATATTTAATACAATTAAGTCCATCATAAGCAACAACAATTTTTATATCTAAAAATTTTTCTATTTCAGAAGTCGTCTCCCCCTCCACTTCTCTAACAGTAACTTTTCTAACAAGCTCTTTACTAGAAATTAAACGATAATAAACAATGTAATCAGTCTCGTTAATTTCCTCTATCTCATAATAACAATTTACCGGCATACTTTTTATAGAAACATTTGTACAAAATACAGAATAAATATACAAATCAGCCACTTTTTTTGTATATTGAACAGCAGACAGAGTTTTACCAGACCCCTGTGGACCACAAAAAACCAAAAGACCATCTGGATCAAAATATGTAGGGTGGCTTTTTTTAAAATTACGTCTAAAACTTGCAACCCTAAAAGTATTAAAGACATTAAAACTTCCATCTAATAAGCTAGTATTCATGAATAACCCCCTACAAAGATCTTTTTAATTTACCTAATAACGATTTAGATTTTTCTATTTCTGAAGAAGTAATAAGTGTGCCAATAGAAGAATAGAGAATATCATTTTGTTGTAACATTTCCTCGTTAATTTCCTCTAAAGACTCGATTCGAATCTCCAAAATTTCTATAATTAATTTAATTTCTGTAATAGTTAATGCAACATTTTTTCTTTTCATAATACCCTCCCTAAAAATTAAAATTAATACGATTATTTTCAATATCAATAGCAACAGATTTTATCTCAATACCATTACAGTACAAATCAAGCCTATTAAGACTAGATAAGAGTTTGCAATAATCAATCATATCATCACGAGTTACAATATTTTTTATATTAATTTTTTTATTTATAGCTTTATTTAAATCATTATATTTCATAAAATCCTCCAATTATAAAAATAAGGGGCACTAAGCCCCCTCAACTAAAAAGAAATTTTTCCTTTAGTAACAGCTTGAGTGAAGATTTGTTTTAACTTTCTTGCACCAAACCACATTAATACGAATGTCATACCGACACCAACTATACTAGCTAATATAGTAACTAATTGAGCTGGAGTAATACTACCTATAAGGGCAGTTTTTAACGGAGCAATGACAGTAGAAACGTCAGCAGCCTGTTCCATTGACCAAACACCTCCTTTCAAACAAATTACCTAATGAGTAATATTCAAAATTAGATATATATAAAATTAGATTGAATATCTAACTTTATTACCGTTAATCTCATAAGAAACTGGAACAACAGATAACAATTTTGTATTTCTGATAAACTCAGAATACTTTGCCTTATCAGCAAAAACAGAAACATTTGAAACGTATGCTGTATTATTATCTGCCGACATTTTTGGTTTTGTAATAAAATCAAGGACATTGCACTCATTATTAGATTTACTCATAAAACTACGATAACCAACAAAAATTAAATCTTCTTTCATTATTTTTAGTCCTCCTTTCGCATAAAAAAATAAGCTACAGTAAACTGTAACTTATAATAAATATATTTAAACTACATAAACTATAATATATCTAACCCCCATTATATTTTGTGCAATCTTTAATTTTTTTCCAGCACACAACTTTGATTTTGTGCAATGTTATATAGAGGTATCTAGGGTGGTTACGCCGTACCACCCTACTAAATAATTTTAATTACAGAGTAATTATTTCTCTATTAAAAAGAATCATTCATCTTTAAATATTCCTTACCTTACTTATTAAGATTTTTATTGCTGGAGCAATCAGCCGTATTTTTCTGCAGTAATTTATAATAGCCAAGACAATATTCATATAATAAATCATAAATTTCATCTGGAATATTTACAGTAATTTTTTTCATATTACAACCACCTACCTTACTATATTATCTATATCATAATGATAAAATACTACTTGTCCGCTTTTTCTCAGTGCCACAACCACACTTTCGGCTTCTACACACTTAAAAACATAGTTTTTATAAACTGAATACGTCTTATTATTAGCTGTTACAAGTATCAAATACCTTTCCTTATGTTTTCTGCTGTCCAGATAAAGTTCTGGAACTATATCATAAATATTCATAAATCCTCCTGACTAATGCCAACGTACTAATTCATTCGGCATTAAATAATGGAACACCGTTCGTCTTATAACTTCGTCTGATGTTTTCCTACTAAATCTTACACGATGACCGCCTCTCAACAAGCCTTGTATCTTTTCTTTATATCTCCTACTTAAATCATCTATCGGAAAACCTGTCTGTACAGCATACAGCAATGCGAACGTTGTCTTATCTTTATAATCACTTAACGAATATATGTAATCATTCGTATAAATCTCTGGAAATAAATCCTCAGGCAATTTAAAGATCTTTATATCTATAAGCCTAAAATCCTCAAATTGTATAGACACCTCTACCCTAGTCAATTCATTAACATTCTTTAAATTGCTTTCTTTTTTCTTGTTATATATTTTTATACGTCTGTCGCCCGTACCTATATAATACGTCTTATCATCATAACCATTTGAAATTGACTTCAACGTTCTCTTACCAGTTTTACTTAAAATTAAATCCAAGATATTAATTTTAAGGTCAACTGCTAAGTCTAAACTTCTTAAATACCAGTCGCCTGACATATGCAAAATATGTAACAACAATGGGGCGTCCTTTATTTTGTTAGGATTGAACTCTACCGTCAAATTATATTTGACATCACTTTTAAAGAACTGTAGCTTTTCATTATTACAATGAAAACCAAAATAAAAGCTCTTCCCCTCTTCTAACTCTATAACATAATTATATTTGAAGCACATAACCCTATCACTAAGCCACAACTTCTTTACTTTACTTTTATAATCTGTATTAATTAAAAATTCTAAATTACTAAATTCACTATATGTTATATACGTCTTTAATCTAATCATATCCACAGAGTAAATCATATTATTATCTTCAATACTCTCTAAATACATTATCTTTTCCTCTCTTGAAAAGGTTTATTTTTAAAGGTCAAATAAGGTCAAATTCCGTATTTCCATAATGCAAAATGTAAACCTCATTCAAAGTCTTGTGTCTGTAAGGCAAAATGCATATTTTGCACTCAATACCTATGTAATATATTACACTAAACCCCGCTTGTTAGAAGAGCGGGGTTTTATCTTCCGTTCACGAAATGGCTTCGCCATTTCTCTATCACGCTTCGCGTGATTATCGCTTCGCTCTTCAATTAAAACAATCTACTAATCTAAAAGTTATCATCATCGCCTGCATTTGAGTTATCGTCACGTTCTAGCATGTGCAACTTATCTCTTTCCACTTGAACTCTCTTCTCTTCAATTCTCTTCTTTAAATTAAACTTATAATCAAAAAAGTTCTTAAACTCGATCTTCTTAACATGTTTTAACACAATATACTCAATTACATCTAATACCAAATAAACAATCCAAAAAGCCAATAAAATAATATAATACTTATTCATTATAAAAACCTCCGTCTAACATTTTATTTATTTTTCTAATAATCACACGCATTTCTTCAATATTATCTTTTGAAATGTCTACAATACTACCAACACATTCCATTTCATCTGGGTCATCACTAACAAAGCCACTATACTTATCAACATCATGCTGATTACGATTCTTAAATGCATTACACAGAATAAACAATCTAACCAATTCATGATGTGTGAACATTAAATTCTTATCCATAAAACAAATCCTCCTATTTCTTAAAATTAAATACAGTATTAATATCTGCTACAACATTACTATCTTCTTTAAATCCAACATCTTTAAATCTATCTATAACTTTATATGTATCGTAACAATCTCTAAGTTCTTTATCATGTACAAAGAAATACCAACCACGATATTTAAACTCTTGTACATTTCCTTCGCTATCTAAAATTGGCTCAAATCTACGAACAATTGTAAGGGCTCCGAGGAGCGTAGTACACCTACGCACCTCGGTAGCCTGAGAGCGAATAGCCTTGGCTAGTAAATAGAAATTTTGAGAAGTACCTAAAATAATACGTCTGTTTTTTCTATTCTGCGTAATAACAGATAACATCTCTGGTGGAAAGTTTTTACTATCATTTGAACTAAACCAATTTTGTAATTCGTCCATAACAACTATTACACCATTAATACCATTCTTATAATTAATTAAGGTGCGCCAACTTTTAAGCTTAGAATCTTCATACTTATAACCAATATTAGTTATACACTTAGCAAGAGGAAATTCCTTTTGCATACGCCTTGCAAACTCTATCATACCAATACTTTTTCCTGCACCTTGACGTCCTTCAAATATAATGCAACCTTGATATGGAAAGAAATCTGGATCTCTCTCAAAGTAATCATATACATATTGACGTGGTAACTTAACAAATACCTTATAAAAAAATCCTTCTTTCTTTATATATTGTCTATTACCTTTCTTAAATCTTTTACCTTGGCATAACCTTAAAACGAACCAGAATGAACATAAAACAACAAAAAGAGCAATACCTATTAAAACTATATACAGTGGATATTTTAACAGTTCAAAAATCATCTTGAACATAGTGATAAACATATTAATCATCGTGCTTACCTCCAATCCCAAAATCTCTGTCTATATAATAATAAATTTGCTCATATAAATCGTTGAGCTCATCGTTTAAACAAACATACTTATAAAAAAGCATTGCAAAACCAATAACCACAACAATAAAAAATATTATAATAAAAATTAACATCTCAAATCTCCTGACTTTAAAATTAATTAACCACCCATAGTTGGGATAAATCCTTTGACTACTCTAACAACTGCAAGAGCAATCCTAAAAATAAACAATGCAATAGTTAATGTTATAAGTGGTAATAAATTATCCATAGGCAGAATATAGCAAACTATATTTACGAAATCTGCAATTAATGGAATACTTGAAACCAAATCAACACCAATATTAACAATAGCAAGAGGTGCAAGTAACACATTTAAAACACCCTGAAATACCAATAAAATAGCATTAGTTATCATTTTAACAACTTCCTTCCACCACTTAATCTACCGTTCGAACCACTACTTAACCTATCATCAAATGTATTTACAGTATAACCAGTAGTCCAAATAGTTCCTGGAGAACCCATTATAATACCAGTTAAATTAATAAATAAATGCCAAATATAAAGTGCATAAGCAAATCCAGTGACAACTAAATCTCCATATGGTTTAAACGTTTTATACCAGCTCATATCTATTACTTTAACATTAGTTTCTCCAGTATACTTCGTCTTTCCAACATTAACAGTAATTACTGGAGCATTTCCTGAGCTTTTTAAAAGGTCATTCAAAGAATTAACAGCTGTTTTAATACTTTCTACAAATGAAAATCTTGATTGAACAGTATTAGTTATAGCAGTAACTCTTTCCTCACTAGGTACAAATAGCAAATTAAACAAATCCTTGAATAAATCAACTATTACTTTACCTATAAACTTATCACTATTAGGATTTAAAAAACTTAATATATCAGCTAATCCTTGAACAATCTTTTTAAGTATAAAGTTATCACTCAATGGATTAAGCCAATCAACTATACTTACAATGCCTTTTACGATTGATGCAAGAAAGTTTCCAACATTTTCAAACCCTTTCGCAATCCAACTAAAGACACCAGTACTACTAAAGTCTTTGGAAGTATTGCTATTACCTCCTGAAGTGCCTGGCTCAGTTGTATTTCCTCCACCTGTTGAGCCACTATCCCCTGTACCTGTGGAGTTTGCTGAAAAAAAGGTTTATCATCTGTCTTTTGTTTACCGTCTGTATAATAAATATCCGTTGTACAAGCAACTATATTTAAGGACTCAATACCACCAATATAACCACTGTCACTTGTTTTTGTCCAATCAGATCCTTTTTCAACATCATAAAAATAAGATGGTGCTGAAGAATTTGATGTATTACTATAAGTATTAAGACCCAAACAGCCATTAGCTTTATAAACAGTCGGATAATATGACAAATCTGTTGGGAATAATTTTAATTGAACCATATTAGGATTATCATTAGCATAATAAATTAAATAATTAATATAACCTTCTTTTTCTGGTATCACTGGTAAAGTAATTTTATTGCCATTATAAGTGTAAGACACTGCAGCAAAACACTTTGAGCACCCTAGCAAGCAAAATAATATTAAAAATAGAGCAATAATTAAAATCTTTTTATTTTTCATAAGATTTCCTTTCTTAACTTCTTAAAATAAAATGGAGTAGATTACCTCTACCCCACACACAACTAGGCAGCATGTAACATTGATTGAACGAATGCTATACCTTTTCTAATTCCGATAAATGTTATCATTACTGGAATAGTAATTGGTAATAAGCTTGTTACTTCTGATAAAACACCAGTAAGCATTTCAGTTGTTACAACTTTAGCTAATACAGCACTTGAAGCTTCCATTACACAGTCCTCCTATACTTATATTTTGAAAAACATATCAAAAAACTTATACGTAAAATATAGAAGTATTACTATTACAAAGAAGATTAAGAAAGAAGCTATTACACCCAAATCAATATGGACAGCTTGCATTATTTCTAACAACTCAACTTCATTATTCATACGTTTTCCTTTCTATGTTTTTCTATTTCTTGTCATCGCCAACTGCAAGCACTTGCTTTGGAGTTAGTTTGACAGAATTAGCGTAAATATTTATATCGAATGTTACTTCACATGGATAATATGGCTTTAAATTAAAAAAGTCATTAGCCAAATTCTTATCTGAAAGAGGTATTTTAAACTTACGTTCAACTGGCTTGCCGTCGACTATTTCGTCCAATTTTAAACTGTACGAACTGTCGTATCTAACCTCTTTACCGTATTCATCTGTAAAACTTCCAGCCTCTTTTTTCTCGATATAACGGAATATAAATCTACCTTTACAATTCATAAATCCTATTTCCTTTCTCTTGAATTTCTCTTGACTTTTCTGTGGATGTTGCTTCAAGAGTTACAACCTCACAGATAGCTTTTACTGCAATTGCGTATTCAATGAGACAAGTATGCCTCATCACGTACAAATACAGTATAAACCTTATGGGACAAACTTGTCAATGTTTTTCTGTAAAAAAAAAATTAAAATCATAAATGGAGGTGAAAAGAATGTTAAGAGAATTTAGAGAAAAAGCTGGTATATCACAAGAAAAGCTTGAAGAAATAACGAACATAGACAGAAAAACAATACACAGAATTGAAAGTGACAAAAACTCCCCACTAGTAGAAAATTATGCCAAAATAGTTGTAGCATTAAAAATGACAGATAAGCAAATAGCCACCCACATAAGAAAACTAGCAACAGACAACAAAAAACTAAAAGAAAACCACTGCCCATACGATGAAAAAGATTGTATATACTATATATCAAATGAATTCTGTGAAAAAGAAAATATAACCTGCGGAATATGTAGCGACAAAACAATTTTAAAAGAAGGCGAAACAATAGAAATAATAGAAAAATATAAATTAACAAGAAAAAATGGAAAAATAATAAAAGAATAATGTAATAGGTACGTCACAAAAAGCGTACCTATTTATGCTATATAGTGCAAATATTATGAAAACAAAAAAATTACTTGAATAAACATTGTAATTCAAGCACTCTCCCCTACTTTTATGTAAAATTTGCACTATATATTTTAGAAATATGTTACAATTTTGAAAATTTTAAGAATTTTAAAAATTGAAGAAATAATTGAAATATGAACGAATAATGAAAAACGTAAACCAAACCGAACTAAAAACCAAACTTTGATTTTGTGCAATGTTTTATCTAACTATGTTTAGCAAAGTTTTGTACTTTTCCTCTTCTCTATTCTCTTTAAAAAATATAAGAAATATGTAATTTATATTACATATATTTCTTATATTTTTTAATACCTCAACTAATAATTCTCTAAAATCATTTTTCTGTTATAAATAATTTTTAATTCAATTTATAATTAATTTTATATTTTTATCGACAAATTACGACACACGTTTTTTATTTTGTTGTTGTATAATAAAAAAGATTAGTATGCAACTACTAATCTTCTAAATCGTTTTTTAATTGGTTTAGGTCTATATCTAATATCTGGGCGATTGCTACCAATTCGAAATCTTTTACAAGCAATTGATTCTTTTCTATTCGTAGTAATTCGTCCGTATTAATATAGATTCCATAGGTATCTAATAATTGGGATAACCTAACTTTACTCATACCTTTTTCTTCCCTTGCATTCCTTATTAGTGTGCCAGAAATGTTTTTCTTGTTGTTATATCTTTTTAGCATGATTAATGGTTCCTTTCGTTATTATCGTACAAGTATGTAATTATTTTATAACAAATCACTTTAAAATGTGCATAGTATAACGACGGATTTGCCAAATAAATAGTACATTTTTGTCGAAATTTACCAAAAAAGAGATATTAGAAAGTAAATCTAATATCTCAATCACTATTTCATTAAATATTTTTAAAGTTTTATCTTATTTTATATTCAAATATCCTTTTATTTTTTGTATAAATTCTTCATTGTTTTTTGTTGTCATCATTAAGTTGATTAGTTGTTCTGTTACTTCTGAAACTGGCTTGCTTGATAATGCTTTTCTTAAACCAAATACTGTTTTTAGTTCTTCTGGTGTAAGCAACTTTTCTTCTCTACGTGTTCCAGACTTATTTATATCTATTGCAGGGAATATTCTCTTCTCAGATAATGATCTATCTAAGTGTACTTCCATATTACCAGTACCTTTGAACTCTTCAAAAATTACCTCGTCCATTCTGCTCCCTGTTTCTACTAATGCTGTTGCAAGTATTGTTAAGCTTCCACCATTTTCTATGTTACGGGCTGCTCCAAAGAATTTTTTTGGTTTATGTAATGCTGCAGGGTCTAAACCTCCAGAAAGTGTTCTTCCTGATGGTGGTATTACTAAGTTGTATGCTCTTGCAAGTCTTGTTATACTGTCTAATAAGATTATAACATCTTTACCATGTTCTGTTAGTCTTTTTGCTCTTTCTAGTACCATTTCAGCAACTTTTACGTGATGCTCTGGTAATTCATCAAATGTAGAGTAGATTACGTCTCCTTTGATTGATCTTTTCATGTCTGTTACTTCTTCTGGTCTTTCGTCTATTAATAACACTATTAATTCAATTTCAGGATGATTTACAGTTATGCTGTTTGCAATTTTCTTTAATAATGTTGTTTTTCCAACTTTTGGTGGTGCAACAATCATTCCTCTTTGACCTTTTCCAATTGGGCAAATTAGGTCTATCATTCTCATTGCATATTCTGTTGGAACAGTTTCTAGCTTAATTCTTTCTTCTGGATATATTGGAATTAAGTCATCAAATTTTCTTCTCTTATAAGCTTTTTCTGGGCTTTCTCCATTTACTTCACCAACAAATATTAATGCCGGAAATTTTTCTCCTTCTTTTGGAAGTCTTGCAATTCCCTTTATTTTATCCCCCTTATCTAGTCTAAATCTTCTAATTTGAACTGGCGATATGTATACGTCTTTTGGGCTTGATAAATAATTTTCTCCTCTTAAAAAACCATAGCCATCTGGTAATACTTCTAATACACCTTGCGCTATAAAGTCATCTGCATTTGTAAGCTTATAAGCTAAGTCTGAATCATTTTTAGCATTTTCATCAATTTCATATCTTACATTGTTAGATGTTTTTTCAGTAATAGTATTCTCATTTCTTATATTATCCGAATTATCGCTTTGACCTCCATTGGTATTTTCTACTGAATGAGTGTCAGCAACATTTAGTTTTTCATTTGAAACGTTCTCATTTAAATTATTGTTTTGTTTAGTTAAATCTGCGTTTTTACTATTACTATCTAAAATTTCAATAAGTTCGTCTTTCTTTAATTTTGTAACATTCTTTATTCCTTTTTCTTTTGCCATTTGGCGTAATTCCACTAATGTACAATTTGTTAAATCCATATTATAGTATCCTTTCTATATTTCCATGATTATGGAAGATGATTTGTGTATAATAATTATCTAAATAAAGCTAAGCTCTAATAAAATTAAAATAATCTATAATTATCTTCGATCAACTTTTTTTGGTTTTTGCGTCATATATTTGTTTTGGAATTTATTAAGATTAAAATTTATTTCGATTAAAACCATATCTATTATATATTAAATTACCAAAAATTGCAAGAAAAGAGAGCAATTTTTTGCTCCCTTATTTGCTAATATCTATATAAACTCTTTCATTAGGTAAGTACATATCCAATTTTTCTCTTGCTACTTCTTCTATATATTCAGTTGAATTAACATTTTCTTTTGTTTTTTGTAATTCACTGTTAGTTTCTTTTGCAGTCTCAAGCTGTTCAGAATAAGTAGAAGCTTCAGATTTATATTGATTTAATGTTTTTTGTTGTGATATTAATGTTACGACGAAATATATTAAAAATATTGCTATTATTATCTTTTTATAAATTTTTTTCATCTAATTATCTCCAAAATTCAATTTTTTTATATCTAATTATATATTTCTACATTATTTCTTAAAATCCTTTTTTATGTGTAAAAAATTTTTAATTTTTTTCGTTTTAAATACATTTTTCGCGTTTATTGTTAATATTTTGAATGGTTTTAAAATTAGGCTAAGAATATATTTTTTAAATAAGTACAGTAGTTTTCTTATTGGAAATGTAATAATCATGAATATTTTTATTATGGTGTTTTTTAATGTTGTAATTATCTTTACGTTTATTTTTATGAAATATTTGCTTATTGTAGATAAATATAAAACATTGCCTAATAGCAGGGCAAGAAATATGTAAAATCTTAGTTCTCCATTATTGAATATAAATATGATAAATATTAAGAAGATTCCAGTTATAATGCCAAATATGGCATCTTCTATGTATGTTACAAAATCGGGTGTTTTGAATGATTTTCTTAGTATTCTAAATATGTCAAAGAGTATTCCTATGGATATTCCGCAAAGTATGTATATTGCAAAATACTGCATTTGGCTGATTATTTCGCTATTCATATTTGGTTTTAATTCTCCTTCTAGTCACTAAGCTAAAACTAAATTTTTAAATACAGTACAATCTTTTATATATAAAATTGCATTTCATTATTGCAGAAAATATACAAAATTATTATATTGTAGTTATGAATTATTTTCTTTACTTAAAAATTTTACCTAATAAACTACCAGAATTTTTTTTGCCAATTTCATCATTACTGTAGCCCATATTGTAAATTTGACCTTCAATTATTACTTCTAAACTATCTATACTAAGCTTATTTATTCGCAAGTCCTCACCTTTTACAGTAAGTAGTCCTAATTGTGTTTCTACTATTACTATTTGGTCATCAAAGCTTAATACATCTACAACTCCTGTTATGGTTAACTTTTCTCTATTTTCTAAAATCAAATTTTGAATTACATTTCCATTATTTTGAGGCATGTTCTTTCTGTCGTCCATAGGCCTTTCCCCTTCCCCCATTTCATATATTTAATTATATTCGGGTCTTGTCTATTTTAGAACAGGTTTTAATGGATTTTCTATTAGAACTACAACATAATAAATATAAGAACTAAATTAAAAATTTCTTTATGCAGAAAAATCAATTATAACTTTTCTACCAGAAAAAACTCTTATAATAACCCGTTTTTTAAAAGAGACAGGAAACTCGCCTTTTGAGGATTCCGAAGGAGCCCAAACCAAGATCGACATTTCGAGGCTTTAAAAAATGATTATTAATAAGAGTTTTATTTAATATATTTATGAATTTGAAGATGCGTTATATTTTAAATAACTGTCTATGAAACCGTTCAAATCTCCGTCCATTACAGCTTGAACGTTTCCTACTTCGTAATTTGTTCTATGGTCTTTTACAAGTGTGTATGGGCAGAACACGTATGAACGTATTTGGCTTCCCCATGCAATGTCCATTTGAACACCTTTTAAGTCATCTATAGTGTCTTTGTTTTCTTTTTCTTTTAAGTCAAGTAATTTTGATTTCAGCATTTTCATAGCAGTTTCTCTATTTTGAATCTGAGATCTTTCTGACTGACATGTTACGACTATGTTTGTTGGAATATGAGTAATTCTGATTGCTGATGATGTTTTGTTTATGTGCTGACCACCGGCTCCAGAGGCACGGTATGTGTCTACTCTTAAATCGTCTGGATTTATATTGATTTCAACGTCTTCTGTTATTTCAGGCAATACTTCTAATGAAGCAAATGATGTATGTCGTCTGCCACCAGCATCAAATGGAGAAATTCTAACTAATCTATGAACTCCCATTTCTCCTTTTAAATATCCATATGCATATGGTCCGGATACTAGAAATGTAACGCTTTTTATTCCGGCTTCATCACCTGCTAAATAGTCTAATTCTTTTACTTCATATCCATTGCTGTTTGCCCATCTGCAGTACATTCTATATAACATCTCGACCCAATCTTGAGCCTCTGTACCACCAGCACCAGGGTGCAATGTTAAAATTGCGTTGTTGTTATCATACTTTCCAGATAAAAGTGTTGTTATTTCAAGCTTTTCTATGTCTTTTTCTAAATTTTCTGTTGTATCTATAATTTCTTTTGTTTCTAACTCTAATTCTTCTTGATTTGTACCTTCTTGAATTTCAAACTTCACTAATTCATTTAATTCTTCTATATATTCAATTGTAGATGATATTTTTTTGTAGTTCTCAGTTTTATTCTTAAGTTCATTTATTCTTTTTAAGGTTTTACTAGAATTCTGTGAATCTTCCCAAAAAGAAGGCTCTTCAGTATTTTTCTCCAATGTATACAATTCTTCTTCTAAACTTGCAATGTCAAAGAGAGTCACCTACTTCTTTTAGTCTATTTTTTAAAGATTCCAGCTTTTTAGCACTTTCATCTAAATCAATCATTTTATCACTATCCTTTCATCAAAAATCAATATTTTAGCTTTTTAATTCCTTTTTTGCTTCCTTGTAATCAGGCATATAGTATTCAACCATGTTCCAAAATTGTTTTGAATGGTTCATGTGTTTTAAATGGCAAATTTCATGTAAGCATACATATTCTATTGCATGCCTACTGTAAGCCATCAGGTTCTGATTTATGCTTATTTTTTTCTTTGAAGAGCATATTCCCCATGTTGCTTTTAAGTTCTTTATAGTGCATTCTAGTGGAGCTAAACCTGTACGTACCTTTAAATCTTCCATTGCTGACTGAACTTCTTCTTTTGCAATATATTTATATAATTTATCAATTAATTTCTTTACATTTTCTTGCTCATTTACTTTGCAATCTCTGCTTAAATCACAGTATAAATATTGATTATCCATATTAAGTGCGTTTCTTTTGCTATCAACATACATTATTTTTAGTGTATATGGCTTGCCTAATACTCTTACCGTACTTCCATTTTTATACGTTATGCTTTGTTTTGTAGATTGTTCCTCTAATTTCTTATTTATCCAATCTGTTTTGCCATTTACAATACCTTCAATATATTTAATTGACGAACGAGGTGAAGTTTTTATTATAACTTCACCATCTTTTATTTGAATATATGTGTTTTTTATTTTTTCATACACTATTTTGCATTTTATCTCATTTATAATACGATATTCTTCGCTTTTTTGTTTCAATTTATTCTCCTAATTATTTCGTGTTTCGTGATTTATTACATATGGTTAGTCATAATCGGTTTTTATCTTCTATTATATTTCAAATTTCTTCTGTTTTTCATATTCACTTTCTAAATCTGCTAAAGGATTGTCTTCAACAGCATTTCTAACTTGCTGGTCATCAACGTGAGTATAAATTTGTGTAGTTGAGATACTATCATGTCCTAATAAAACTTGCAGTGCTCTAATATCGACGTTTCCATATCTATACATTAATGTTGCAGCAGTGTGTCTTAATTTGTGAACAGAATATTTATTTGTGTCCAAACCTGCCCTCAATAGTTCTTGTTTTACAATATATTGAACTGTTCTATTGCTTATTCTCTCTAGTCTTTCACTTAAAAATAAAGCATTCTCAGAGCCTTGTTTTATTCCTGTTTTAGGTCGTATTGCTAAGTAGTTATCTAATGCACTCATACACGATTTATTTAAATATATAACACGTTCTTTGTTTCCTTTACCCGTTACATTCATTTTTGCTTCATCAAAATCTATGTCTTTAATATTTATTCCAACAAGTTCAGATAAACGCATTCCACAATTTAAAAATAATGTAATAATTGCATAATCACGTTCCCTATTTCTCGTATCTTCGTTGTTTGTAGCAGCTAAAAGTTTTTTACTTTCCTCTAAAGAAAGGTATCTAGGAACACGTATTCCTATTTTAGGTGACTCTAAATTTAGAGCAGGGTTATGGTCCATTGGCTTTGCAGCCTTTTGCGACATATATTTGAAGAATACCCTAATACTAGCCGTTTTTCTAGCTCTCGTTGCTGGTTTACTTTGACAACTATTGGCCAAATAAAACAAATATGCATGTATATCGTCTAGTTTTATTCTATTTAGTGTTTCTAAGTCCATATTATGAATATCTATTGCATCAAAATTTTTCTCATCTGTTAATTTAAAACGATACATTATATATTTCAAAAATCTATTTAAATCATAATTGTATTCCTTTACCGTACCAGGCGATTTGTTTAGAATCGAGGTCGTATAGTCCAAAAATGCATTTAAAAAATCTGGATTTCCATCTGTATTTATCATATTTTCGTTCCTTTGTTTCAAAAATCTATGTCTATTATAAATCATTTTAAATAAAAAAACAACAGGAGTATTTGCTTTTGTATCAAATGCTCCCATTGTTTTAACTTGCTGTTTAACACAGCTTTAATCATTTTTTACGAGTTCATCCGTGAAGTCGTACAATTGTTGTTTCCAATACTCTCCGTCACGTGAATGCCTTACGTTTTTAATAAGGTAATCCATGGCCTCACTATTTATAACTTTGTTAGCGTCAGCACCAATGGCATAACGGAAACGTATAGAACCTTCTTGAGGCACTATAAGCAAAATATGTCCTTCATCTTCAAAGGTTAAGTGGTATTCTCTTACAGCATCACCATAGGAAAGTTTTCTGTCAGTTGTCATAATAACTAACTGAACGTTAGTCTTTTCCCGCAAATACTCTAGGCCTTGAATTAAGTCTTCTTGGTTTGAGAAAATATCGTCATCATGCAAATACTGCACAGTTTCGTATTCTCCTTCAAGAGGTTTTTTGCCTCCAATATCATAATGTGGAAACACCGTTGCTAAAATGCCATATATCATTAAACATACAAGCATGCAACATGCAATAAAAAGAGCTCTATCTAAATCGTACCGAAAAGTCTTTTTAAAAAATTTTTTTATTGATCTCATATAATATTTCCCCTTTTATGTTGCCTTTTTTTCTGATTTAGATTGTTCGAGTAGTTTATCCGCAAAACTGTATAATTCCTGTTTCCAATACTCTCCATTTCGCGAATTTTCTACTTGATCAACCAAATACGAAATTGCATTGTCGTTTATTACAGAATCTGCATCATCTCCAATTGCATAGTAAAATGGATGTCTAGAACCTTCCGGCGGTACAATAAGAAGTACATGTGCTTCATCTTCTACCAAAAGGTAATACTGCTCCACAGCTTTTTTATCAGACAATTTTTCAGTGGTTGTCATAACAATCATTTGAATATTTGTCTTTTCTTTAAGATATTCCAATCCTTGAACCAATTCTTCTTGGTTAGAAAAAGTATTACTATCATCATGCAAATACTGCACAATTTCGTATTTTCCTTCAAGGGGCTTTTTCCCTCCAATTTCATCTGCACCAGTTATGTCAAAAACAAGAAATGCAGCTACAATGCAAAGGCCTATCGAAAAAATAAGTTCCAGCATTATAACTCCAAGGCTATCATATCCTCCGCCTCTACCATATCCACCACCATAATGATGTACATGTGAATGAGACCGTGCTCCTCCAGTGTGTCCGCCATGTGCCATAATAAGCTCTCCTTTCATCTTGTGTTACCAACATTTCGAACTTACTAAATGATTATCATTGTTTTTCCTCCTTACAATTGTAATTTGAGAATCTAATTTTGTTATATATTGCTCAATATCACTATTTTACTACGATTTTGCACTTTTGGCAACTATTTTAGTGTTGAAAATTATGTAAATCTATGTTATAATAAATGTATCGACATTTTCATGCGTTTTTAAGGAGGATTAGTATGAAAAAACGGATTTCAGATGCCAATCTTGTTGCTATCATGTTCGGATGTATAATAGTTTCATTAGTGATAACAATGATAGCAGACATCATTGAAACAGCTCCACAGTACGAGTTACATCTTGCTACCAGTCACAAATTGGTAACAGTACAAGTTGAAAGACAGAAAGAAATAAATGCCGAACTATATTTGCTCGGTTCTGGAAATGTTAAAACAACAGAGTCAACAATATATCGGTATTGTTATCAAAGAGAGGACGGAGGAATAGTCCCAGTAAGTGTTAATTTGTCTGATTATAAGCCTAACACTGTATTCATAGTTGTATATGAAGATGATACGGTTGAACCCAAGGTAGAGTATTGGACTAACTACAAAGATAAGTTTGATTCACTTAGTGGAAGCTTTCAAATACAAGATGAAATAAAATACGTTACAGAAATTCGTTTTACTATTCCTAAAGGGTCGTTCGTAAATGTTTACGACTTCCAAGAGCTTACTACTGGCAATTCCAAGTAATCAAAAAGTGAAAGCTGGCTTTAACAGTCGGCTTTCACTTTTTATATTTTTATATTATTACATGCAAACCAAATTGCATTTTTTATAAGGCCAGGTTCACCCAAGAGCGACCTACCGAATTTTTATGAAATTGATTTGTGCGTAATATATTAACATTTCGTCCATAGTCGGGTATTTATTTTGATATTAAATCTTTCGTATCTCTTGCTATCATTAATTCTTCGTTAGTTGGAATTACCCAAACTTCTAATTTCTAGTTTGGAGAAGATTTTATTCCTTCATCTCTGAATTCATGGTTCTTTGCTTCATCTATTTCTACTCCGAAACATTTTAAATTTTCACATATTCTTCTTCTTGCATTATATTGGTTTTCTCCAATTCCTGCTGTGAATACGATTGTATCTAGTCCTCCAAGTGAAACTATGTATTGAGCTATGTATTGTGCTACCTTGTATGCATAAGCACTTATTGCAAGCTCTGCTCTTTTGTTTCCCTTTGCAGCTTCTGCTTCTATATCTCTAAAGTCTGCTGATACTCCTGAAAGTCCTAATATTCCTGATTCCTTGTTTAATATTAATTCCATCTCATCTGGTGTTAAATTTTCTTTTTTCATTAAGTATGTTACTATTGATGGATCCAAATCTCCAGAACGTGCACACATAGGTATTCCTCCAAGTGGAGTTAGTCCCATTGTTGTATCAACGCTTTTTCCGCCTTTAACTGCACATAAGCTTGCACCTTGTCCTAAATGGCATACTACTGTTTTTAACTCTTCTACTGGTTTTCCTAAAAGTTCTGCAATTCTTGCTGAAACATATTTATGAGATGTTCCGTGGAATCCATATTTTCTTATTCCATATTTTTCATAATATTTGTATGGAATTGGATATGTATATCTTTCCTCTGGAATTGTTTGATGGAATACTGTATCAAATACTGCTACATTTGGTTTGCCTGGCATTGCTTCCATAGCAGCTCTAATTCCTGTTATAGCAGCCTTGTTGTGAACTGGTGCTAAAGCTGCACATTCATCAATTTTTGCAATTACATCTTCATCAATTATAACTGATGAGCTAAACTTGTCTGCTCCTTGAGCAACTCTGTGTCCAATTCCGTCAATTTCAGCTAGACTCTTTATTGTATTGTATTTAGGGTCTAATAATAATTCTGTCATAAAATCGATTGCTTCCTTATGTGTTTTTACAGGATGTTCAAATCTAAATTTTTCTCCATTAACCTTATGAGTAACAAAAGATTGCTCTCCTATTCTCTCATAAGTTCCTTTTGCCATAACCTCTTCTGTGTCCATATCTATCAATTGATATTTTAGTGATGAACTACCACAATTTAAAACTAATACTTTCATTTTTTTGTCCTTTCTTTTCGCCCAAAAAGGGACGTCCCTATTGGGCGAAGTTAATATTTATTTTACAAGTTCCATTGTTTCTCTTGCTATCATTAGCTCTTCGTTTGTTGGAACTACCCAAACTTTTACTCTTGAATTTTCACTCGAGATTTCTTTTTCTGTGTCCCTTACAGAGTTGTTTTTATCAGGGTCTAATAATACTCCCATAAATGTTAAATGGCTACATATTCCTGCTCTAGAAATTGGGCCTTTCTCCCCTACTCCAGCTGTAAATGTTATTACATCTACTCCGTTCATTGTAACAGCCATTTTGGCTATGTATTGGGCTATTATGAAGTCATATTCTTTTAGCGATGATATAGCTCTTTCGTCTCCTTGCGCTATTGCTCTTTCTACGTCTCTGTTGTCAGATGATATTCCAGAAAGTGCTAATAATCCAGAACGCTTATTTAATATTTCATCAATTTGAGCAGGATTCATATTTTCCTTAGACATCAAGTATGTTACCACTGATGGGTCTAAATCTCCAGAACGTGAACCCATTGCAACTCCTCCTAATGGTGTAAGCCCCATTGTTGTGTCTACGCTGACTCCGTTTTGAATGGCACATAAGCTTACACCTTGGCCTATATGGCAATTTATTATTTTTAGTTCTTCTATTGGTTTTCCTAGTAATTTTGCAATTTCTAATGAAACGTATTTATGAGATGTTCCATGGAATCCATATTTTCTTATTCCATATTTTTCGTAGTATTCATATGGAATTGGATATAAATATTGTTCTTTCTTTAAAGTTTGATGGAATGCCGTATCGAATACTGCAACATTAGGCTTACCTGGCAAATTGACTTCACAAGCTTTTATTCCTTGTAAATGTGCTGGGTTATGAAGTGGTGCAAATCTAACAGCATAGTCAATTCGTTTTTTTACCTCTTCTGTTATAATACAAGATTTTTGGATCTTTTACCCACCATGAACAA
>ERZ1023683.133-NODE-133-length-22643-cov-10.371215_pt1 | contig 22643 bp, 18 predicted proteins | sample MGYA00380345_ERZ1023683 | MGnify/ENA primary metagenome ERZ1023683 (study PRJEB33179, sample SAMN07449040) | human gut metagenome | biome: Human-gut; feature: Human associated habitat; material: Faeces | host: Homo sapiens | place: India:Kasaragod | collected...
AAAAAATTCCGTAAATTATGAAGTTAAAAATAATAAAAATTTAATTCTATACATATTTCATGAAAATCAAAATTAATCAAATATTTTATTAAATCAAGAAAATCTAAATTAAAACTTATATAATATTCGCTATAGCGAAAGCAAATATTAATTTAAAATTTCTTTACATTTCCATAAAAATATGATATTATTGTTAATGTTAAAGCCTATGAAGAAGCAAAGTATGTAATTTGCAAATATATTTCAGAGAGCAAGGCTATAGCTGGAAGCCGTGCATATATAAATTACAGAAATTTCACTTTGGAGGTTTCTTTTTGAAGAGAGCAATCTTGTGTAGGAAAGAACGGTAGCAAACGTTATAGCTATAATGAGGTTAATTTTATTAGAAGAGTTTAGTTGTAGATATTTTTGTAAGAAGCGTTAATAAGATGATAAATATTTATAAACTCTACTAAGTTGTTAATAAAAATAGGTGGTACCACGAATATTAAAGTCATTCGTCCTATTAAATATAGAATATGAAGAGTATTTATATTTAATAAGTGAATGGCTTTTTTGATGTAAAAATTATCAGTTGAAGAATGGCATGAGAAAAATTTGCATTTTGTTATTTTTAACTGAAGTTAAAATAAAAGAAAGGATTGTGATTTTAATGAAAGAAAAGCTTGAAGCAATAAGCAAAATGTCAAAAGAGAAAATTGCTGAAATTAAAGACAGCCAAGCCTTGAATGATTTTAAGGTTAAGGTTTTAGGGAAAAAAGGTGAACTTACAGAGATTTTAAGAGGTATGAAAGACATTGCGGCTGAAGAAAGACCAGTTGTAGGGAACCTTGTAAATAAAATCAGAGATGAAATTGAGCAAATGATTGATGAGAAGGAATCAGAATTTAAGAATAAAGATTTACAAGAAAGACTTGAAAAAGAGAAGATAGATGTAACTCTTCCAGCTACTAAAGTAAAAAGAGGAAGTGAGCATCCATTAAACAGAGTAATAGAAGAGGTTGAAGATTTATTCGTTTCTATGGGATATGATGTTGTATCAGGACCAGAACTTGAAACTGATGAATATTGCTTTGAGAGATTAAACCTTCCAAAGGGACATCCAGCAAGAGATATGCAAGATAGCTTTTACATAACATCAGAATATTTGCTTAGAACTCAAACATCTGCAGTGCAAGCAAGAACAATGATGGCAAATACAGAAAAGACTCCAATAAGAGTAATTTGCCCAGGAAAAACTTACAGAAAAGAAGACGATGCAACACACTCACATCAATTTAATCAAGTTGAAGGATTGGTAATAGATAAAAATATTGCATTTGCGGACTTAAAGGGAACACTAGAAATATTCATGAGAAAAATGCTTGGAGAAAACACGCAATTAAGATTTAGACCAAGTTACTTCCCATTCACAGAGCCATCTTACGAAGTTGATGTAAGTTGCTTTAAGTGTGGAGGAAAAGGCTGTAACTTATGCAAACAAACAGGATGGATAGAACTTTTAGGTTCTGGAATAGTACACCCAAACGTATTAAAAATGAATGGATACGACCCAGAAATATATAGCGGTTTTGCATTCGGCACAGGACTAGACCGTTTGGCAATGTTTAAATATGGAATAACAGACATGAGACTTCTATATACAAACGATGTGAAATTTCTATCACAATTTGATAGAATGGATAAATAGAAATTTCGACCAATAGGGACGCCCATTTTGGGGCGAAAGAAAGGAAAGAGTTATGATTTTAAGTACGAATTTTTTAAAAGATTATTTAGATATAGATTTTGATACTACTGATAAAATACATGAGCTTGCAGAGAATATGACTAAAGTTGGAAATGAATATGACTCTGCTAAGAAGCTTATTGATGCTACTAATTTGACTATTGGAGAGGTTTTAGAGTGTGAAATGCATCCAGATTCTGACCATTTGCATGTGTGCAAGGTTAATGTGGGAGATGAAGTTTTGCAAATTGTTTGTGGTGCTCCAAATGTTAGAAAGGGTTTGAAGGTTATTGTCGCACTTCCTGGTGCAAAACTTCCAGGTGGAACTATAAGCAAAAGTATGAAACGTGGAGTTGAGTCTAATGGTATGTTGTGCTCTATTGCTGAACTTGGATTGGAAAGCAAGTTTTTAAATCCAGAGGATAAAGATGGAATACACGAGTTGCCAGCTGATGCTCCTGTTGGTGAGGATCCTATTAAATATATGCAGATGGATGATGGAGTTATCGATTTTGAACTTACTGCAAACCGTGGAGATTTACTAAGTATTTTAGGAATGGCTTATGAAGTTGGTGCAATTTATGATAAAAAGGTTAAAGATGTCGATTTGTCTCATGGACAAAATAACGAAAATATTGCAGATAGCTTTAAGTTAAATATAAATACAGATAATTGTACAATGTTCTTGGCTAAGAAAGTTGAGAATGTAGAGATTAAGGAAAGTCAAACATTTATTAAGAATAGACTTATTGCATGTGGAATAAGACCTATAAATAATGTTGTAGATATTAGCAACTATGTAATGTTAGAACTAGGTCAACCTCTTCATTTCTATGATGCAGATAAACTTCAAAATGTTATAGAAGTTAGAATGGCTGAAAATGGCGAGAAGCTAACTACTTTAGATAATATAAAAAGAACACTTACATCAGATGATATTGTAATATCAAATGGAAAAGAGGTCATAGGTCTTGCTGGTGTTATGGGAGGCTTAGATACAGAAATTACAGAAAATACTAAGAATGTAATAGTAGAAGCCGCAATATTTAATCAAGTAAAAGTAAGAAAAACTGCACAAAAAATAGTAAGAAGCGAAGCAAGCAATCGTTTTGAAAAAGGACTAGATCCAAACAGAACTTATATGGCTGCTGAGCGTGCTGTGAAACTTCTTGAAGAGTATGCAAATGGAACTGTTGTTGGTGGAACAGTAGAATATAACAAAGAAGATATGTCAGACAAAGTAATAGAAATTACATATAAAAAAATAAATGATGTTTTAGGAACAGAATTGCCAAAGCAAGATGTTCTAGATGTATTTAGAAAATTAGGATTTAGTTGCAAACAGGACGGAGAAAAAATTGAGGTTTCTGTTCCAAGAAGAAGACTAGATATTTCTATTAAAGAAGATTTAATAGAAGAAGTTGGACGTATATATGGAGTTGACAATATTGCTTCAAAAGTACCAGTAATGCCAATAAAACTTGGAAGTTATGACAAGACTACAAGAAAAATAAGACACAAAATGATGAATTTAGGATTAAACGAGACTCTATCATATGTATTGGTAAATGAAAAAGAAGCAAAGAACTATGCAGGTTATGACAAGAAAGAAGAATTTGAGGCAATAAAACTATTATCTCCGCTTACAGAAGACAGAAGCACATTAAGATGCAGTATAATCACATCTTTATATAAGATATATGAATACAATGTTGCACATTATAACAAAAACGTATCAATATTCGAAATAGGAAAGTCATTCTACAAGAAAGACGAAACATACAACGAAGAAAACAAACTAGCATGTTTAATGACAGGCGATTTCTATGCAGGAATAAACAGCGAAAAGAAAGTCGATTTCTACATTATTAAAGGAATTGCAGAAGAGCTATTAGATTTCTTAGGATATGCCGGAAGATACAGCTTTGTAGTAAAAGACAGCATGCCAAAAGAATTACATCCAGGTCAATCTGCATACATATCTGTAAATAACGATATAGTTGGAATAATAGGAAAAATACACCCAGAAATAAATAAAGAAGCGGTATTTGTAATGGAAATAAATCTAGACAAATTGCTAGAAAAGAAAACTGGAAAAATGAAATACAAAGAAATTTCTAAATATCCAACAGTAAAGAAAGACATAGCAATAGTCGTAGACAAAAAAATAACTGCCGGAGATATAGCAATGCAAATAAAAAAAGCAGCCGGTTCATTACTAATAAATAGTGAAGTGTTTGATGTTTACACAGGCACAGGAATAGAAGAAGGCAAAAAGAGCCTAGCGTATTCACTAACATTTGGAAGCAACGACAGAACACTAACAGACGAAGAAATAAATGCAATACTAGAAAAAATAATAGATAAACTTTCAAAAATAGGAGAAGTAAGAAATAAATAATTTTGGCAACATCGCCCAAAGGGGACGCCCCTCCGCCCAACAGGGACGCCCCTTTTTGGGCGAAAATTTTCTAACAAAATATAGTAAAATTTGTCGAACGATTCTTTAATAAAATGAATAAAATATATTGAAAAAAATTAAATATATAATATAATTATAAGCAAAATTAGCCACGGAAACAATTTTATAAAAGATGAGCAATCAAAGATTGCAAAAAGAATAGGTATGTGTTTACATATCTGTTTTTTTATTTTATGATTAAAATTGACAAATACGTAAAAATATGGTAAAATATGGATTAAAATTTAGAAAGAAATAAAATATGAAAATAAGTAATGAACAATTAAGTAAGTTATATGAAGAAGAAAATGGTAAATTATTATTAGGATTGAGCAATACTAGATTTAACCAGTATGTTGAAATTATTAATAATACAAAAGCTTATATAGAAATAATTAAATCGATTCCGCAAAATTTAAGCAATTTAGAAAAGGCATACTATATATATAATAAACTAGGAATATTATTATACGAAAATGAAAGTTTGGTATATAATCATATTGAAAATATCGGTATGTATTATTCTACTATAAGGGATAATGGAATTGGAAATTGTAGACAGATGTGTGAATTATATGTAACAATGCTTACTATGACCAACACTATTGAAAGATTTTATTTGACAAGAAAGCCTGTTGGAGTTGAAAAAGTAGATTTAAGGCATATTGATGCAATTATTCAAATTGATGGTAAGCTCTATATGACTGATATAATAAGAGATACAGTAAATATGAGAGCTGGAATCAAAAATATGAAATTTGGCTACATAGATACAGAAAAAAAGAGAATTGATGAAATAATTAGTTTTATCAATGAAAATAGCATAATCGGGATAGAACAAAGAAACACATTAATAGAATATATTAAACAAAAACAATTTGAAAAGTTTCTGATTGATATGTCGGAACTTCAAAAGAAATATGATACAGACTTAGGTATAGAATTTCTAAAAAGAAAAATACCTAAAATAGAATATGCTTTACTGATAAAAGAGCAAATAGGGGAATTAACAGAAATACCAAGAAAGGCACAAGGAGATAAATTATCAATTGAATATTTGGATAGAAAGACTAATATGATGAGGAGCTATAAAGATATTGGATTTCCGTTTTATTTAAAATTAAAAAAATATCACTATTTAGAGGAAATTATAGATAAAGAATTTATACCTCAAATGTTTGACAATGATTCGAGCATAAGGAAAAGATATAGTTATGCTAATAATATTTTACCAAGTAATATGTTAGAAGAAAATATCGAATTGGACATAGAGATTATTTTAAACTTTTTTTTTAAAATTGCACCTGAAATTGATTTAGAGCTTTGTTTCAAATATTTAAAATATGTTTTAGAGAGAATCTATGAAACAAGAAGTTATAATGGTAAAACAATAGACAGAGGATGGATAAATAAAAATATAAGATTTTATAAAATGATAAATGAATGTGACATTGAAAACAATAGCTCATTATTTCATTTAATGACTCTAATTGCTGTAAGAATAGAAAAAAAGGGACAAAAATATGATTTTTTTGAACTAGGAGGCGAAAAGAAATACAAGAGGGTACCATATAGAGAAATGATTGCAAAATTGAAGATTGAGAAACCAAAGATATGCTTTAAATTTTCTGATAAAAGGAAAGATACATTAGGAGAGTTAGAAATATAGCAATATTAAGGAGAAAAATAAAATGCTTGAAAATGTTTGTTATAAAAAAATTTCTATTAAAATACCTGCTAGAATACATTTAGATGTTATGAATATAAAAAAGATGAATGAAGGAAAAGTTGGTGGAGGGGGAATCGGAATTGCAATAAGAAGAAATGTATGTATGTCTGTTGAAGTTGAAAAAACAGGGCAGGATATTATTGAATCGATAAAACCCAAGTTAGTTAGGTTCTATTTAAATTTAATTAGGCAACATTTAAACATGGATACAAGGTTTCACATTATTTTTAAACCGAGTAATGAATTAAAAACGCATAGTGGAATGGGGTCTAATGCACTAATACAGATGGGAGTTATATATTCAATAAATAATTTATTAAATTGCCCTTTGAACGATACTCAAATGTTAGAGTTGCTTAATGAAAACTATTATGAAGAAGATAATGGAATACTTACTAATAAGGTATTTTGCTCAGGTGTTGCCCATAATACTATGCTTTATGGAGGCGTGTGCTTTGTATCAGAAGATGGTAAAATGATATATCATAAAAGGTTACCTCCAAGTGTTAAAGTGGGGGTAGTAAGGGCTAATTTGGATAAAATATTTGAAAAAAATAATATTGATAAGGATGAACTAATTGTAAAACTTAGAAAAGAAAAAGATGAACGAGATGGGATGAAAAATAAAGAAAACATTATAAAAAATTTAATTATAAAAGATTTATTAAATAATAAGTATAAATCTTTTGTGGATATGATGAATAGGTTTTCAAAAGAAGATGATTCCGTGGCGTTAAGTAAAGACTATAAAGTAAATAATTTAGAATATTATAAGTTTTGTGAAATGATGGAAAATATAGAAAATACATTTGTTAGAATATCAAGTAATTCACCATACATATATATAGTTACTAATGAACTAGCAAAAGTTAAAGAAAAATGTAAAGAATACGGAATTATTATAAATGAATACCAAATAGACAATAATGGAATTGAAATACTTGAGAGGTTTTAATAGTGAAAAAAGGTAAGATAATAATATTATTAGGTATTTCTACTTCTGGAAAAACGTACTATAAAGAAAAGCTAATAAGAAAATTTTCTTTATATCAGTTAAGGAGAGTTATAACAAGGCCTAAAAGGCAAAGTGAAAATAACAGTATGGATATTAATGTATCAGAAGAACAATTTAAAATGATGAAAAAACAAAATAGGCTTTTTATTGATACAAAGATTGATAAATACTATTATGGTTATTTAAAAGAAGATTTTCAAATGGAATATGAAAAAAATGCTATAGGTGATTGCTATTATAAATTGATAAAAAGATTAAGAAAAAAATTAAAGGATAGAGTTATCATCATATGTTTACAACCATATGACTTAAAAAATGCAATAGAAAGAATAGCAAGAGAAAGAGAAGATTATAAAAAAAGAATAAAGAGTGCAAAAAAAGAATATAAATTTTATAACAAAAATAAAAATAAGATTGATTTTATGATTTATACAGACTATTCAGCAAATACAGATGAAAAAGTTTACGAAATTGTTAATAATATTTTAAAAAATTAGAAAGGAGCATTATGACAGCAGAATTAATTGAATTTTACGCCAAAGATGGTGTTGCATTAAATGGATATATAATCAAAAACAAGAAAAAAACAAAGAAACTTTTAATAGAAATACATGGCATGACAAGTAACTGCTTTAAAAAAAGAGAAAGAGTAATAGCTGAAACAGCTGTTAAGATGACCAATGTTGATACAATATGCATAAATACAAGAGGCAGTGAAATTACCAAGTATATAAAAAATATGCAAGGAGAGAAAAAGTTAGCAGGGACAGCCTATGAAGATATTGAAGAATCATATTATGATATATTAGGAATAGTTGAATATGCATTAAATTTAGGATATACATCAATATACTTACAAGGGCACAGTCTGGGAGCAACAAAAGTAGTGTTTTCCTATATGAAAATGATAGAAGAAGATGTTAAGGAAGTAAATAATATAAAGGGAATAATATTGTTGTCTTTGGTTGATATACCAGAGCTATTTAGAATTTTATCTTGTGAAAAATTCTTACCACATGCAGAAAAAATGGAAAAAGACGGTAAGACCTTAACCCTAATGCCGGAAGAAGCGTTTATTCATCCGATTTCAGTAAAAACATATTTAAAATATACTAAATACAATAACGATATTGATTTTGCACAATATAATAAAAAAGATTATAAATTTGAAGTAATTAATAAAATTAAAATTCCAATATTTATGAGATGGGGAAATAATAAAGAATTGGTTAATATGAAAACAGAAACGCTTGTAGAATTAATGAATAATGTGATAAAAAATAAAAACAAAGATATAAGTTATATAGATGGTGCAGATCATACTTATTCAGATAAGGAATACAGTTTAGCACAAGAGATTGTAAACTTTATAAAGAAAATGGAAGGTTAGCAGAATTTGTCGAACGATTCTTTAATAAAATGAATAAAATATATTGAAAAAAATTAAATATATAGTATAATAATAACAGAAACTTTTTCAAGGGAATCATTTCAAGGAAGATGTGCAATCAAAGATTGCAAAAAAAAACAGGTATGCTGTCACATACCTGTTTTTTCAATTACTGATTAAATGTGTCAATAATTGACTTAAGAACCTGAGCTATTTTTAAGATATACTTAAATACAATTAATGCACTATGTAAAAACTTAAAAAATCTCTTAGAGTTCTTTTTCTTACGTACTTTCTTCTTCAAGAGACTCACCTCCTTTCAAAGAAGATAACATAATTATAATACATAAAAAATGCGAAGTCTGTCGAACGGTGTAAACATAATATAATATTTTTAAAATTTGTAGACAGCTGGTAGAAAATGTATTATACTAATACAGAATTTGAAAAAAATAGTTTTCGCCCAAGAAAGGGCGTCCCTAATGGGCGAAATTAATAAAAAGGAGAGTGCATATGGCAAAAGCAAAGACTGTTTTTGTGTGTAATGAATGTGGATACGAGTCACCAAAGTGGCTTGGAAAGTGCCCTGCCTGCAATAGCTGGAATACTTTTTTTGAGCAGAAGGTTGTAGAGACTAAATCTACTGCAACAGGAAAAGCTGTAAAAGAGAGAGCTATACCACAAGTGCTAGACGAAGTTGTTGGAAAGAATGAGTCTAGAATTGATACTGGTATTGGAGAGCTTAACAGAGTTTTAGGCGGAGGACTAGTTAATGGTTCACTTGTTTTACTAGGTGGAGAGCCGGGAATAGGAAAGTCTACTCTAATATTAGAGCTCTGCGATAAAATTACCGGAACTGGAAAGGTTTTGTATGTTTCTGGCGAAGAGTCTGCTGAGCAAGTTAAATTAAGAGCAGATAGACTCGGAATAAAAAATAATAATATTATGTTTTTGGGAGAAACTGATATTGATGTAATCGAAGAAACTATTCTGGCAATGAACCCTAAACTTGTTATAATAGACTCTATTCAGACTATGTATTCTGAAGAAATTACGTCTGCGGCAGGAACTGTTAGCCAGGTTCGTGAAATTACATCTAGAATTATGAGAGTTTCTAAAGGGCATCAGATTACTACCATAATAATTGGACATGTTACAAAAGACGGTAACATAGCTGGACCAAGGGTTTTGGAACACATGGTTGATACTGTGTTATATCTAGAAGGCGAAAGGTATTTTTCATATAGAATACTTCGCTCTGTTAAAAACAGATTTGGATCTACTAATGAAATTGGAATGTTTGAGATGCAGAATGAAGGAATGATAGAAATAAAAAATCCATCACAAATATTAATTTCTGATAGGGAAGACAATCCTCCTGGTTCTGTAATTGTTGCGAGTATGGAAGGAACAAGACCATTACTTATAGAGCTTCAAGCTTTAACAACTCCGAGTGTATTTGGAATTCCTAAGAGAGCAGCAAATGGAATTGACTACAATCGATTAACAATGTTAATAGCTGTTTTAGAGAAAAAATCTAGTATGCCACTCGGCTCTCAAGATGTATATTTAAATGTTGTAAGTGGTATAAGATTAGTAGAACCTGCAGTAGATTTAGGTACAGTACTTGCAGTCGGCTCAAGTTTTAGAAACTTGCCACTACCAAAAGACATGGTTGCAATAGGCGAAGTTGGTTTAACAGGAGAGATAAGAGCCGTTAATATGATAGAAAAACGTGTGAAAGAAGCTGAAAAAATGGGATTTAAGACATGCATAATTCCAGAAAGTAACAAAAAACTATTGAAAGATAACTTCAAAATGGATATAATAGGTGTTAGGACAATAAACGAGGCTATGCAAAAAGCCGGATTGAGATAGTTCGCCCCCAAAAGGGCGTCCCTAATGGGCGAAAAAGGAGGAAGCATTTTGGCAACTACAAATAATGAGATTATTGAAGTTTTAAAAACTATTGCTCCGGGTACTCCTATAAGAGAAGGTTTGGAAAATATTCTTAAGGCAAAGACCGGTGGACTTATAGTTATAGGTGATGGCAAAGAGGTTATGGATATTGCTGATGGTGGTTTTAGGCTGGATGTTGAGTATACACCTGCTAGATTGTATGAGCTTGCCAAAATGGATGGAGCCATAATTATTAGTTCAGATTTAAAAAGAATATTGTATGCAAACACACAGTTGATACCGGAGTCGAATATTCCAACAGTTGAGACAGGAACAAGACACAGAACGGCTGAGCGTACTGCGAAACAGACTGGAGATTTGGTAATTAGTATATCTCAAAGAAGAAATATTATAACCATATTTAAGGGATATGATAGATATGTTTTAGAAGATACTGCAAAGGTTATAACCAAGGCAAATCAAGCACTTCAAACTGCAGAGAAGTATATGAAAGTATTTGATAGTAAATTGAATTTGTTGAACGAATATGAATTTAATGATATAGTAACTCTAGAAAATGTAATTGTGGCAATCCAAAGAGCTGAAATGGTTATGAATGTTGCTGATGAAGTTCAAAAATCTATATATGAATTAGGTGAAGATGGAAGATTATTAGAAATGCAGTTGGAGGAGTTGATTGGAGACTTAGAAGTAGAAGAACTATTAATGGTAAAAGACTACTTAGTTCCAACCAAAAGAAAGAAACCAGAAGTGGTATTAGAAGAAATAAAGAAGCTATCTAGAGAAGACTTGATGAAATCTCAAACTGTTGCCAAACTGTTAGGTTATGGGGATTTTGACAATTATGATGAAGTTGGAGTTTATACAAAAGGTTATAGGGTATTAAATAAAATACCAAGAATGCCAAGTAGCATTGTAGAAAATCTTGTAAAATCTTTTAAATCTTTCCAACACATATTGGCAGCCGATATTCCACAATTAGATGAAGTTGATGGAATTGGAGAAGTAAGAGCAAGAACAATAAAACAATCATTAAGAAGAATGCAAGAACAATTTGTATTTGATAATGAAATTTTATAAATTATTTCGAGTGAAAATTTTGTGAATATTATTTACAAATTAAGCTAGATATAATATAGTAATAGGCAAAATGAGGCAGAAGATTGTAATTTTTCTGTATTAGAATAATAAAACAAGGGAGAAGCATAAAAATGAAAAATTTTGAAAAAATAATACTAATAATAATTATAATTGCAGCAATAGTTGGAATTGGATTTTTAGGATATGGATATTATCAAAAATTAACTAGAACTGTACAAAATCCAGTTGCAACAATTGAAGTTGAAAACTTTGGAACAATAAAAGTAGAATTATATCCAGATATAGCACCAAACACAGTTGCAAACTTTATAACACTTGCAAACCGCGGATATTATGACGGAAAAACTTTCCATAGAACAGTTCCAGATTTCATGATTCAAGGTGGTTCTAAAGATGGTGATGGCAAAGGAGCTCCTACAATAAGTGATATTAAAGATGAAGGCTCTACAACAGAAACATATGCAATAAAAGGTGAGTTTATAGCAAATGATTATAGTAAAAACACTTTGAAAATGAAAAAAGGTGTAATTGCCATGGCAAGAGCAGATTATAGTAGTGTAAGTAGTTCTCTAACAAGAAATGGTTATAATTCAGCAGATTCACAATTCTTTATTATGAATGCAGATAATGATAATATAAATGGATTATATGCAGGATTTGGTAAGGTTATAGAAGGACTTGATGTTGTTGATGCAATTGCAAATGTAGAAGTAGTTACAAGAGAAAGCAATGCAGATGGACAAGATAAACCAGTAGATGAACCAAAAATAACAAGCATAAGAGTTGAAACTTATGGCGTTGATTATGGAGAGCCAGAAACAATTGAACCATTCAATTATTACAATTGGTTAATGAAACAATACTCTACTACACAATCTTCAAATAATTAAATAAAAAATTAAATAATTGGGCAGAATAATAGCAGATAAATTTTTATTTATTTGCTATTTTTTTGTTGCTTGAAAAATAATTACAATTTTGGCTAAAGTCAAATTTTATTTACAACAATACTACATACAAAAGTATATAATCTTAACTTGTGAATTTGTTTTATTTTTAAGATTAAATTCTTTCCCAAGTAAAAGAGTATATATGAGAAAGGAATTAGAACAACAATGAAAAGAAGATTGCTAAAAGCTTCATTAATACTAATCTTATTAGTAATATATTTTTACACATGTGCTATAACATCAATTCCTCAAAATATTGTGATAATAGAAGGAGAAAAGTTAAATCTAAAGATGGCGACAGGATTGTCGCTAATTTCGAAAAACCAAGATACAGTTTTAACTGCAAGCAATATTAATAAACAGAAAATAAGTGAAGCAGGAGTAGAAAAATTAAAATTAAGTTTATTTGGTGATATAAAAATAAAAGATGTAAATGTTGCAGTAGTACCAAAGACTACTGTAATACCGCTGGGAACGGCAATTGGCATGAAGCTGTACACAAAAGGTGTTTTAGTTGTGGGAATGTCTCAAATAAAAGATGAGAATAATGAAAAAAAGAAACCGTATGAAAATTCTGGAATAGAGCAGGGAGACACAATACTTGCGATAAATAACAACGAAGTTAGTAATACAGATGAACTTATCAAAGAGGTAAATAATAGCAACGGAAATGAAATAAAAATTAAGTATGTAAAAAATAATGAGACGCTTGAGACAAGCATAAAACCGGTAAAATCGAATAATGAATACAAACTAGGATTGTGGGTAAGAGATGCGGCAGCAGGAGTGGGAACTTTAACTTTTTACGAACCGAGTACAAATACATTTATGGCTTTAGGACATGGAATATCAGATATAGACACAGAAAAAATAGTTGATATTTCATCTGGAGAATTAATCACAGCAAATATTTTATCAATAAAAAAGGGCGTAAAAGGAACACCGGGAGAAATAAGAGGAACAATAGAAAATGGGTACAATATAGGAACGATAAATAAAAATACAAGTTTAGGCGTTTATGGAAGTGTGACGAATAAAAATTACTTAGACACATCTGGATATAGCGAGATGGAAGTGGCGACAAGAAGTGAAATACAAGATGAAAAGGCACAAATAATTTGTCAATTAGATAACAGTGGCAAGAAGACGTATGAAATAGAAATAGAAAAGATATATTTAGCAAATAATACAGATAACAAGAGCATGCTTATAAAGGTTACTGACAAAGAATTGCTAGAAAAAACGGGAGGAATAATACAAGGAATGAGTGGTGCTCCAGTAATACAAAATGGAAAATTTATTGGGGCTGTTACGAATGTACTAGTAAATGACCCAACACAGGGCTATGCGATATTTGCAGATATGATGATAAAGCAAATTAGGAGTGTGGACTAAAATATAAAAATCAGTTTACAATTTTTTATGCCAATGGTATAATGTGGGTGAAAACTAAAATTGGGGATAATGGAAAAGGAGGAAAAGCCATGAAAGAAATGATCAAAAGGACTGCAGTAGTATCTATTATTACTTCATTAATCTTTGCAGTTTTAGGAATTGTAATGATTGCAAATCCAGAAGCAGCAATAGAAATAGTAGCAGCTGTACTTGGTATAACAGTTATTGTTATAGGTGCAGAAAAAATAATAAGCTATTTTGTAATGAAGGGAAACCTAGATTTTTTCAATTATGAATTAATTTACGGAATTGTCGCAATATTATTCGGAATACTAATAATGACGCATTCAAACACATTTGCCTCTATAGTAAGAATAATAATAGGAATATGGATTGCATATGCTGGTTTAATGAAAATTAATATATCATTCAAACTAAAAAGTGCTAATATAAGCGCTTGGGCAGTTGTATTAATTCTTTCTATAATTTCATTATTAGCTGGAATACTAGTAATGTTTAGTAACACATCATCAATCGTAATATTAACAGCAGTTGTTATGATAATATATGCTATTGCTGATATAATTGATGAAATTATATTTATAAACAACGTTGATAAAATACTTGAATAATGAAAAAAGTGCTCTTCATAAAGAAGGGCACTATTTTTTCTATATACTCTTTTTTCCAAATAATAGAAAATTATAATATCGTAGCTAATATTAATATTCCAATATTATCATTATAAATTGTATTAAATTGTGATAATGGAAGCGGATTTTCACCGTAATCCTGCTTCTATGGTATAACCGGGAAGACTATAACGCTGTAGGAACCAGTCTTTATATCCAGCAAAGCTAGATTCATATGGAACATCTGCAAGAGTGTAACCACTGGCTTTTGCAAACTGCAATCCAATGCTATATGAATTTTTAGGAGCATAATTTTGAAATTGCCAATAAATTTCTTTTCCTTGTGTATGGTATGTAAGCATTATTCTAAAATTATGTGATAGTGTAAAATTGTATAAGGCTTGTGCTTCTGGTTCTGTAAGAGGAGCACTTCCAACATAGTTCATAGGGCTTGGAGACATGTAGCCCTGTGAATATTTTATTTTTTTTGCATTTTCCCATCCGGAAGGAAACTGCAAGTTTAGATCGACACCTGTGGATTTTAAAATATAGCAACCACGAAATTAATTTAATAAAATGCAGTAATCATCTATATTACAGAGTATTTCAATTTGATTGAAGTATTCTGTTTTTTTAGTGGATTTTTACGGCTAGAATTGGAGTAGTATATGAAAGAAAATCAAGAAAAGGTTGGATATTATTCTGTAATTCCTGCAACTGTTTTATATAATAAGGAACTAAAAGCAAATGAGAAGTTGCTATATGCAATAATAACATCTCTTGCTTGTAAAGAAGGTTATTGCTTTACATCTAATAAATATTTAGCAGAAAAATTAGATGTAAATCCTAAAACGATTTCAAGTTGGATTTGTGATTTAAAGAATAAAAATTTTATAGTTGTTGAACTAATTAGAAATAAAAATAATCAAATAATCCAAAGAAAAATTTATATAAATGATGTACCGTATCCATTAAATAATGTATACCAGTATCAATCAAAAAATGGACAGGCTATACATCAAAAAGTGGAAGATAATAATATAAAAAATAATATTAAAAATAATAATTAAGTAAATAGAATAAATAATTCTAATTATACAAATCAAACAGAATAATCTGAGGAATTTTTTAATAGTTTATATGCAAATTTTAACATGTAAAAGTAAAATTACTTGCTAAAAAATTAACAACATTAGCTATTAAAAATTTATAAAATATATCTCCCAGCGGGTTAAAAAGGTATTAGGAGAAAATCTCCTAAACAGCTAAAAGGGTGTCAAAACACCAAGCTGGCGAATATTGGGCACTAAAAAATGCCAAGAATATTTGTATAAAAAATTATTTATAAATTTTTTAATTTCCTTTTTTCAATTTTAGATAATGTAATTGCAAAAAATAGATAATTTTGATAAAATAATTTTGATTTATAAAAATATAAAAATCGGAGGTAAGTAATGTATAAACTTATAGCAACTGATTTAGATGGAACATTAGTAACAGATGACAAAAATTTGACAGATAGAACTATAGAAAATGTAAAAAAGGCATTAAAGAAAAATGTAAAAATAATGATTTCAAGTGCAAGAGCTTTTTATAGACTAGAAAGATATATTGACGAATTAGATTTAAGAAGAGAAAACCAATATACAATTTGTTTTAATGGTGCAATGATTGTTGAAAATATTACTGGTGAAGTTCTATATTCAAAAAATCTAGATAAACAGGAAGTAAATGAATTAATAAGCTTAGGAAAACAATTAAATGTTCCAATTATGTTATATTCCAAAAATGCACATTGTGCAGAAGAAATACCAGAAGTTATACAGAAGAATAAAAATTCTAAAGGGTTGAATCTAAAAATTGAAAATTTTAATAAACTAGATTTTGATAAAGAAGAAAACTATATATATAAAATTGTTTTTATGGACAAACCTGAAAGAATAATAGAAATAAGAAACAATCTTTCAAAAGAAATTATCAACCAATATGAAGTAACCAGTAGCATACCTGAATATATTGAATTTGTAAAAAAGGGAATAAAGAAATCAGAGGCAATAAAATTTATTATGAATAAATGCAAGATAGAACAAGAAGAAGTAATAGCAATAGGTGATGGAGAAAATGACATAGAAATGTTAAGATTTGCGGGATTAGGAGTAGCAATGGGTAATGCTGATAACTATGTAAAAGAAAATGCTGATTATATAACTACTTCTAATAATGATGATGGAGTTGGTAATGTAATAGAAAAATTTATATTAAATGATAGGTAATGATTATAATATTGGAGAAAGTACAAAGACATGAATTGAACATACAAAAGTAAGAGGAAAAAAATAAAAAACTATTGAAAATTATTGGTTTTTATTATAATATTTATATAAAAGTAAGGAGGTATTTGATGGCTATTATTAAATCAATAGAAGAAATAATAGATAAACTTGGATATAGGAATTCAAAAGAATTATATTATTATGAAGAACTATCAAGTTTAAATGGAAAAATATCTTTACAAAATATAAAGTCAATAAAGGAAGTAAAACCATATGCTTTTTATTGTATAGAGAACAAACCTTTTGTTTTGTTTTTCGAAAAGATAAACAATGAATATGAAAGAAAAGAATTGAATAAGAAAATATGGAATATGCAAATTCCTGTTGTTGTATTTGACGATATAGATAAAATTAAGATATATAATGGAAGCAAATTAGATACTAATGAAGTTTCTATTGAGCTTTTAGAAGAAATAGATAAAAACGATTGTAATCAAGAAAAAGATTTTTCTTTTTGGAATATTATTAATCAACGATTTTGGATTAAATATAAGAAAAACTATTCAAACAAGAAATTGAATGAATTAATGTTAGAAAATATAAAGTATATTACAGAACAGTTAAAGGAAAAATATCACATAAGCTATGCTACGAGATTAATTTTAAGGATGATATTTATAAGATATTTGATTGATAAAGAAATAGACATTGACTATAAAGATTTTCCTAAAAATATAAATGAAGCTAGAGAAAAATTAATAGAGATTACAAAAGATAAAAAAGAATTATATATGCTGTTTGAACATTTAAAAGATAAATTCAATGGTAACTTATTTGAACTGAATAATGAAATATATGATGAAAATTTAAACGACGATGCTCTTAAGTTATTATCAGATTTTTTATCAGGAAAATTAGTATTAAATTCAGGTCAAATTTCTTTATTTAACATGTATGATTTTAATATTATTCCGGTAGAGTTAATAAGTAATATATATGAAATATTACTGGGAAAGGAAGTTCAAGAAAGAGATAAAGCATTTTATACACCGGATTATTTAGTAAATTATATAATAGAACAATCTATAAAGCCTTTATTAGGAAATAGCAAAAATTTAAAAGTATTAGATCCGTCATGTGGATCACGGAATATTTTTAGTACAAACTTTTAGATGTATAATAGAAAACAATTTAGATGAAAATGGTTTTATTAATGATAATGAAAAAATACAAAATATATTGAAAGATAATATATTTGGAATAGATATAAATGATGAATCTATAGATGTTACAATATTCTCATTATATTTAACTATATTAGATTATAAAAATCCAAGGACTCTACAAGGGTTTAAATTTCCAAATATAAAAAATAGTAACTTATTTATATATGATTTTTTTGACAATAAAGTAACGAAGATTTTAGAAAAAATACAATTTGATGTAATAATAGGAAATCCACCATGGGGAAGTGTTGATGGAAAACATTTAGAATATTGCATAAAAAATAATTATCCAAATGCACAGAAAGAAATAAGTAGAAGTTTTATATATAGAGTAAAAGAATTTTGCAGTACAAAAACAAAATGTTGTTTAGTTTTGCCATCTAAATTATTATATAATAGTCAGAAACCAGCAGCAGAATTTAGAAAAGTATTATTAGAAAATACAAAAATAGAAAAAATAATAGAATTATCAACCGTAAGAAATTTATTATTTAAAAATGCTAAAGCACCTTCAATAATTCTTGTTTTTAATATTGATAATACTGATTATTTAGAAAATGAAATAGAACATATATGTTTTAAACCTAATATATTTTTCGAATATTTCAATATTATAGCTTTAGAAAGAAATGATATAAAATTTATACCACAAATATTTTTAAGAGATAATGACTGGGCATGGAAAGTTTTATTATATGGAACAATTTATGATGTGGAAATAATAAAAAGAATAAGAAAGTCATATAAAACTTTACAAGATATTATAAATGAATATAAACTTATAGCTAAATCTGGAATTAGTGCAGGAGAAGGAAAAAAAGATTCAAGGCATTTTATAGGAAAAAAAATATTAGATGCAAGGCAAGATATGGATAGTTTTTTTATTAATTATGATAATATGAAAAAGTTTAATAAAATTAGTATTTATAGAGTTGCAACTAAGGAACAATTTGTACCACCATATTGTATAATTAAAAAAGGATTAGATGTTAATACATACAGAATGAGAGCTGCATACTCAGAAAAAGAATTTTTATATACAAATGGCATTTATGCTATAAAAGGTGAAAGGAAAGATACAGATATACTATTAAATATAACAGGCCTTATAAATTCATCATTATATGCTTATTTAAATTTTATGTTGGGGACTTCGGCTGGAATAGAAAGAGAACAGGGATTTTTTAAAGAAATAAAAACATTTCCATATGTATATAGTGAAGAAATCAAGAAAAAAGTAAAAGAAATACAAAAAGAAAAACAACTAAAATGGAATTTTAAAAGAGCCTCTAATGAAAAACAACTAATTAAAGAATTAGATGATATTATACTAGAAAAATTTAATTTAGAAGATAATAATTTTATTGATTATATATTAAATGTTCAGATTCCTATTATTAAAAATAAAAAAGATATTATATTAAAAGAAGTAAAAATAAATGATTTAAAAAAATATAGCCAAGTTTTTATTAAATATTTTAGCCAAATATTTAATAAAGAAAATAAATTTATAAAAGTTATAATATATCCGAAAATTGTAAATAGATTTTCTATATTTGAGTTAGTAATTTGTGATAAAAAACCAAACATTGATATAGAAATAAAGGAAAATGTTGACTATAATAAGGAAATAATGACAAAATTTTCTATTCAAAAATACACAGATATGTTTTATCAAATAAAAGATGTGGTAAACTTTGAAGAAAATTCATTTTATATAATAAAGACAAATGAATATAAAAATTGGCATCCAGCAATGGCAAATATAGATTTAGATACTATTATAGAAGAATTGCTTTCAGAGAATGGAGGCGATTGCTAAATGGCAGGTGGTTTTAAAAATAAATAATTAAATATTCTTTTTAAAAAAAGAACATTAGAAGAGATTATTGAGTTTGTTTTTTTATCAATGAATCATATGAAGGAAATATGCGAAAAAGAAAATATAAAAATCGAAAATAAAGAGGAAAAAATAAGAACACATTTATTAGAAAATTATCTTGATAATGATAATTTTAGAAAAAATATAGGATATGAAGTTGAAGTTTTTCCTTTAAGATTTGAAGCAGAAGTTCCAGAAAATTATAATCCGGATACCGAAAGTTACAAAGGAAGAGTTGATATAAAAGTAGTAGGATTAAATACATTTCTTAAGAACAAAAAAGATTATTATATAATAGAGTGTAAAAGAATCGATGGAACAGAAACATTGAATAAGGCTTTTGTGAAGGAAGGTATTTGTAGATTTGCTCAAGAAAAATATTCTTCATATAATAATGAAAATGCTTTATTAGGGTTTGTGATTAAAGATATAGATATTATATCAAATACTAAGAAAATAGATAAAATACAGAAAGAACAAGAAACTATAAAAGTGGAAAAAGGATTTAGTTTGGAAACTAGAAAAGATAATGATTATTTATATAGTAGTTTATATAGGATAAAGAGTGGAAATATAAAACTAAAAAGTGTGTTTTATAATTTTTCAAGTATAGTTAAATAATAATGAAAATAAAGAGTAGAACAAAATAATTTAATTCATGTATAAAACTAGATTAAAATATGTTGGATTTAATAAATACTATTACAGGAAGAAGTAAGAAATTTAGTATTTTTATTAATTTTCTTACTTCTTTAAATTTTAAAAAAATTTTGCTACATTTCAAAAATAAAAATTTTTAAATAGGTCTTGACAAAATATGTAAATGCATATAAAATATACAAAGATATACAAAGAAAGTGTGATAGCAGAGTTATTACACAGATTTACTAATTAAGAAAAAGTATTAGCAAAAAGTTAAGTAATAATGTGGTAATATTATATACCACATAGAAATTGTAATGGTAAATATTTGAAAGCCAAAAGTTGCATATATAACACCTAATAGTGTGAAAACATTATTGGGTGTCTTTTTTATGCAAAAAATATTAAAACAGCTTCGCTTTTACTATGAGAAGTGGGCTTATATATAGAGGCGGTTAAAAAGTACATTGACAAACACACTTATTTTAAGTGTCATATCAAGCCATTTTCTTTAATATTCTGTATTAGATATTTTTATTAAGAACAGTTAGGAGATGATGCAAATATGTGTGAAAAAATCAAAAATACAAAAGATAAGTCAGAGTTTAATACATATTGTATATTTACAGAAGAAAATCAGGAAGTGAAAGAAACAATAGGATTAATTTTTAAAGAGTATTTAGAAAATTTAAAAACACAAATAAAGTAATTATTATTGACTATTGCAAAATATTTTTGAGTACGTTACAATTTAAACATAGATGATTACGGATAGGAGGTCAGATGCTAGATTTAAAAAGTCATAACTTTAAAGTTGGAATTTATATCAGATTATCTAGAGAAGATGGCGATAAACAAGAAAGCGAAAGTATCGGTAATCAAAGAAATATTTTGCAAAGATATGTAAAGGAGAATGAGTTATGTTTTGTAAAAGAATATGTTGATGATGGAGTAAGTGGTACAACATTTGATAGACCTGGATTTAGTGAAATGAAACAAGATATTGAAAATGGAACTATTAACATGGTCATAACAAAAGACTTATCAAGACTAGGAAGAGATTACATTAAAACAGGATTTTATATAGAAGATTATTTTCCCAAAAATAATGTTAGATATGTAGCAATAACAGATGGTATAGATACATATCTAGACAGCACAAATAATGATATAACACCTTTTAAAGCAATTATGAATGATATGTATGCTAAGGATATTTCAAAGAAAATTAGAAGTGTTTATAAAGAGAAACAAAGGCAAGGAGAATATCTTTGTAGTACAACTGCTTATGGTTATAAAAAGCATCCTAGTATAAAAAACAAATTAGTTGTAGATAGAAAAGTACAAAGTATTGTAGAAAAAATTTTTGATATGTATGCCCATGGTCATGGAAGTAGTGAAATCGTAAATTATTTAAACAGCAATCAATATTTATCTCCATCAGGCTACAGAAAAACAGGTCTCGTTCAAGATGAAAACAAGACAGAATATAACTGGAATGAAGTAACACTATGTAATATGCTAAAAAATGAGGTATATATTGGAAATACAGTACAAAATAAAAAATCTGTTATATCGTATAAGGTAAAGAAAATAAGACCAGTAGAAAAAGAAAATCAAATAAGAGTAAATAATACACATGAACCTATTGTCGACAAAGATACATTTGATAAAGTACAATGTATTCTTAAAAAAAGAGGAACAAACACCAAACTTAAATATGATTATTTATTACGAGGATTAATTTATTGTTATCATTGCAAAAGAAAATTACAAATAGTTTTAAAGAAAAACTCTAAAAGAAATTCAAAACCACATCCATATATAACTTGTAGTGATGCAAAAGAAAGAGGTTGCTATTCACTAAACATGAACTACGAGAAGTTAGAAAAACATATTATTGGTATAGTAGAAAAGATATGCAGAATATATGCAGATAAAGAAGTTTTTACAAGAGTTTATGAAAAATATCAAAACAAAACTCTTGATATTCGAGAAGGTTATAGAAATAAACTATCTCAAATTAATAAATCCATAAATGAAATAAATAGTGACTTAGATAAGATGTACATGGATAAATTGAGAGGTATTTTACAAGAAGAAGATTATATTAGAGTTTCACAAAAATTAAATTTTGAAAGGACAAAATTGAATGAACAAAAGAAGGAATTAGAACAAAAAATAAATCAAACAGAAGAAAAAGTAAGTATTAAAGATAAATCAAAAGAAGAAAAAGAGTTAGATAAATTAATAGAAGAATTTTTAAAATTAGAGAAAATTGATAAAATTTATTTATAT
>ERZ1023683.142-NODE-142-length-21363-cov-7.685893_pt1 | contig 21363 bp, 16 predicted proteins | sample MGYA00380345_ERZ1023683 | MGnify/ENA primary metagenome ERZ1023683 (study PRJEB33179, sample SAMN07449040) | human gut metagenome | biome: Human-gut; feature: Human associated habitat; material: Faeces | host: Homo sapiens | place: India:Kasaragod | collected...
GCCGCCGCTGTTCACCGGCGGCAAAGCGGGCTGGGTGCACGCGCTGGTGGCCATCGCCGCACCGCACGACGGGTCCACGTTTCTTGACGTGCAGCCGGACGCGGCAAATGCGCTCTCGACGCTGTTTCTGGGCGTGGCGCGCGCGCTCGGCATCTCGGCATTCAAGGGTGTGTATGACTTCCGGCTCGACCAGTTCGGTATCCGGCGCGACCCGGGCGAGCCGCTCACGACGGCGGCCCTGCGCATGCTGGCGCAAAACCCGCTGCCGGCAGGCGACAGCGCCTTTGACGACCTGCGCCCCGCGGGCGCGCGCGCGCTCAATGCGCGCATCCGGACGCTGCCGGACACGTGGTATTTCTCCATCCCCTGCTGCCGGACGCTGTCGCGTCTGCTCACGCACGACCAGAAGCCCGACACGGCCATGACGCCGCTGCTCTGGCCGTTTTCGACTGCGATGGGGCGCGACGGAGCGGGCATGCCGCGCGGCTGGCTGCCGAACGACGGACTGGTCAACACGATCTCCGCCCGGTGCCCCGATGGCGCGCCGCACGCGGACTTCACCCCGGACCGGACGCCGGAGCGCGGCGTGTGGCAGGTGCTGCCGGTCGAAAATCTCGACCATCTGGCCGCGATCGGCGGCGTGATGAACAACGGCGTCGTGCGCACGCGCCTGTTTTACCGCCGGGTCATGGCGCTGCTCGATGCAGCCGCCGCAGCCGACTGACTCTCGCGAGCTCTGCCCGAGACCGGGCATACGATACCGCAAAGTGCACAAGATAAGATAAGGAGTGTATGGATTATGGATTCTATTGAAAGCTATCTGCGCAAGCTGATCGTCGCCTCCGTGGGCGCGGCCGACCTCGGCTGCGAAAAGCTCGGCAAGCTGCTCGACGAGTGCGTCGCGCGCGGCGAAGTGACCGTGGAGAAGGGCCGCGTGCTCAACGAGGAGCTCAAGCGCACCTGCAAGCAGGCCGTGGCGAAGGACGCGGCCGAAAAGCCCGCCGTGGACGTCGAGGCCATGAGCGCCGATGAGCGTGAGGCGCTGCTGCAGAAGCTGCTGGCCCTGAAGGAAGAGGGCTGATGGCCGGCCCCGCTGCCGCGCAGATCGACGAGGCCAAGCGCTTCGCCGAGATCGTCGCCATTCTGCAAAAGCACCACCTCGTCCAGGGGCTGACGCCGGAGAAGGTCCGCGATATTTTTGTGGACCTTGGGCCGACGTTTGTCAAATTCGGACAAATTTTGTCCATGCGTTCGGACATTCTGCCCAAAGAATACTGTGCCGCGCTCGAGACGCTGCGCACAGACGTGACGCCCATGCCGCTGACCGAGGTGGAGGACATCCTCACGCAGGCCTATGCCCGCCCGTGGCAGGAGGTCTTTTCGGACATCGGCATCCGGCCGCTCGGCTCGGCCTCGATCGCGCAGGTGCACGCAGCGACCCTGACCGACGGTCAGCGCGTCGTCGTGAAGGTGCAGCGCCCCGACCTGTATGAGATCATGAGCCGCGACGTGCGCCTGCTCAAGCGCGCCGCCGTGCTGCTCAAGTACACGCCGCTTGCAAGCGCGCTGGATTTTCACGCCGTGCTCGACGAGATTTGGCACACCGTGCAGGAGGAGCTTGACTTCACGATCGAGGCGAACAACATCGCCGAGTTCAAGCGCCTCAATGACGGCGTGGCCTACGCCGACTGCCCGGCAACGTTCCCGAAGTGGTGCACGAAAAACGTGCTCGTCATGGAGTACATCGCCGGCCACCAGATCGACGATGCCGACGGCCTGCGCGCCGACGGCTATGATCTCAACGAGATCGCCGTCAAGCTCGTGCACAACTATATCCGCCAGATCACGGTCTACCGCTTTTTCCACGCCGACCCCCACCCCGGCAACATCCGCGTGCAGGGCGGGAAGATCATCTGGCTCGACCTCGGCATGATGGGCCGCATCAGCCCGCGCGAGGCGGAGCTGTACATGGGCATCATCCGCACGATCTATGACCAGGACGTACCCGCCCTGACGCAGACACTGCTCGCGCTCGGCCAGTACGACCGCGCACCCGACCAGCAGGCGCTCACGGAGCGCATCGGCATCTTCCTGCACAAGTACGAGTCCATGCCGATGGCCGATATGGACATGGGCGTGCTCGTGGACGAGTTCGTGCAGATCCTGAACGAATACGGCGTGTCCGTGCCCGCCTCGCTGACGATGCTCGGGCGCAGCCTGCTCGTCATTCAGGGCATGCTCACGAGCGTGTCGCCGGACGCGAACGTCATCGAGATCGTGGCGGAGTACGTCAAGAACACCGCCCTGAGCCGCGAGCACATTGAAAAGAAGGTCAAAACGCTCGCACAGCAGCTCGCCCGCTCGGGTGAAAAGCTCACGGTGCTGCCGACGCAGCTGTCGGCATTTCTGAGCAAGGCCAACGCCGGGCAGCTGACCGTCAACGTGAAAAAATCGTGGTCGGACGCGGCGCGCGCCGCGCAGTCGAAGCTGCTGAACCGGCTCATCTTTGCGTTGCTGGACTGCTCGCTGCTGTTCTGCGCAGCCATCACGTGCCTCGCCCCGCTACCGCGGGTGCTGGGGCTGCCGTGGCCGGCGCTGGTGTTTTTCGCCGCCGCCGTCGCCGTGACGATCGCGCTGTTTGACCGCCGACGCTGGTTGGTGTGAAGGCATCCCATGAGAAAATGACCGCCCCGGACGGGGCGGTCATTCTTTATTAAATATCGCCGCGGCAGCGCAGCGCGTCCAGAAATGCCGTGCAGCCGAGCACGAGATCGTCATACGTCGTGCCGAAATCGTCCGTATACCACGGGTCGGCAATGCCGCGCTGCAAGCCCGCGAACGACAGCAGCGGGCGGATCTTGCCATCCGGGTCGTGCGGGAGGATGCGGTGGAGGTTGCGCGCGTTGTTCTCGTCCATCGTCAGCAGCCAGTCGTAGGCGTCGTAGTCGCGCGGCGTGACCTGCACGGCGGCGCGATGGCCGACCGGGATGCCATGGGCGCGCAACTCGGCGCGCGCGGGCGGGTAAACGTCATTGCCGATCTCCTCGCGGCTCGTCGCCGCCGAGGCGATCTGAAACTGCGCCGCGAGCCCCTGCCGGCGCACCATTTCCTTGAGCAGATACTCCGCCATCGGGCTGCGGCAGATGTTGCCGTGGCAGATAAAGAGTATTTTGACCATTGAGATCACAATTCCTTTCGACCGGGATGGCCCATTATAACACACCGCAGCGCAAAAGCAAACGCGGGGCGCAGGCAGCTGCCTGCGCCCCGCGTTTGCTTTTTCCCGCGCCCTTACTGCGCGCGCTCCGCGCACTGCCGGAGCGTGAGCCCCGTGGCCACGAACGCCAGCACGAGCAGCGCCCCCGCTGCGCACAGGCACAGCGTGCGCAGCGCGCCGTGACCGGCAGCCAGCATGGCGATCAGGCAGCCGACGGACAGGATCGCCGCCAGCGCCGTGCACCACGCCACGGCCTTTCCTCTCCTGTGGCCGAGGCACACGCCCGCGAGCGCGAGCGCACCGGCCGCGAACAGCGCAATGCAGATGCCCGTCCAGACCGCCGCTTCCGTGCGCGCGGTGTCCATATCCGCCGTGTAGAGGTCCTGCGCAAGCGCGCAGATGTCGCCATAGCTCGCGGCGGAACCGGCGCGTGCGCGCAGCGCCTCGTCCTGCATGAGCACGGCGATGCCCTGCTCCAGCCGCTCGGTGTCGTCCTCATACGGGGTGAGCGCCGCGAGGTCCTGCGCCAGCTGCTGCCGGTTTGCCACCAGCGTCTGCCGGCCGGAGGCCAATGCGCCCGCCGCCGTGTCGAGCTTGCTCTGCCCGGCCGCGATCTCGGCCGCCGCAGCGTCGAGCGCCTGCTGCCCGGCGACGAGCTGCGCCTGTGCGTCGGCAAGCTGCTGCTCCGCCGCGGCGATCTGCGCCGCGCCGTCAGCCAGCTGCACCTGCCCGGCCTCATACGCCTGCACGAGCGACTCGATGGAGTACCCGGTGCCGATCAGCTGCGTCTCATAGATCTGCTTCTGCGCCGTCACGCCCGGCCAGAGCAGCGCGGCCTTGGCAAGGTCGCCGTTTGCGACCGCCGCGTCATACTCCGCCTGCCGGTCGAGATAGCGCTGGTAGGCCGGGTGCACCGCGTCGTACACCGGCTGGATCCTGGCGAGCTTCTCCTGCCCGGCGGCGTATTCCTCCTTCGCCGCAGCAAGCTGCGCCTGCCCGGCGGCGTAGTCCGCTTTGCCCTGCTCGAGCTGCGCCTGCCCGGCGGCATACTGCGCCCGGGCCGCGGCGAGCTTCTCGCTGCCGGCGTCATACTCCGCCTGCCCGCTCTGGAGCCGGCTCTGGCCGACGTTGTCCGTCACGACGCCCGTGGCAAACGAGAGCTTGAGCGCGTCATACGTCTCCTGCTGCGCGCCGAGCGACGCCGCCAGCTCGCCGAGCGAACGGGCGTTGTCGCATAGCTGCGTATCGGCATCCACGCGGTCGGCCCGCTCCTGCTGCGTGCGCGCAAGGCTCCACGGCGACACGGCCATGACGAACACGGCTGCCGCGAGCATGGCCAAGCGGGCCGCGCGGCTCGCCGCCGTCAGCGGCAGGCGGCGCTGCGCGGGCAGCGCGGTCCTGCGCACGAAGGTGTCGCCCAGCAGCAGAAGCTGCGGCAGCACGAACAGCACGAGAAACACCGTGATGAGCGACCCGACGCCCACGAACCGGCCCATGCCGGCCACCGCGCCGGACGAGACGCGCGCGCCGATGAGCAGGCCGGCAGAGATGAGCATCGTGCCGGAGGTGATGATGGTCGGGAAGGCGAGGTTCAGCGCCGAGATCATGGCCTCGCGCGGGCCCTGCTCGGCGCGCGCCTCGGTATAGAGCGAGGCGACGACGATGGCATAGTCCACGTTGCAGCCCATCTGGATGGCGCTGGCCACGAGATAGACCATGAAGAGCACATACTCGCCCGTGAGCACCGTGATGCCGAAGTTGATCCAGATGCTGCCCTGAATGACGAGCGTGAGCAGAATGGGCATGCCGATCGACCGGAACGTGAACAGCAGCACGAGCATGACCATGAGGATGGACATGGCGCTGACCATGACGTTGTCCTGCGTGAACGTCTGCTCGGACCCGTAGGCGGACATGGCGTCGCCGACGAGGTAGCTGTCCGTGGGGTAATATTGATGCACGACGGCGTGGATGCGGTCGAGCAGGGCAAACGTCTCGTCCCCGTCCGAGGCCGCGGCGAGCGTGAGCACAAGCCGGTGGTACGACGTGCCCTCGAGCTGCGCGCTGGCGCGCGTGAGCTGATCGCTGAGCGCCGTGACCTGCGCCGCCTGCGCGTCGCTGAGCGTGACGGTGCCATCGGCGATCTTGTCATTCAGGAACTTGAACAGCTTCAGCAGCGGCACCTGATAGCCGCGCAGATCCTGCGCGGCCGTCTGCGCGGCGCCGTTTTCGGCCGCGTAGAGCGCGAAGAGCGCCTGCGCGCTCGTGCTGTCCACACCGCTGAGCTGCGCGAACGTCCGGTAATCGACCGCGTCCGCCAGCCGGTAGCCGCCGGCCGCCTCCGTGCCCGCGATACCGACGGCGCTCTTGACCTCCGGCACGGCCGAGAGGGCATCGAGCAGCGCGGCCTCCTGGTCGTAATCCCCGGCCGGGACGACGACGGCCAGCACCGTCTCGTCGCCGAAGTCCGCCGTGATCGCCTGCGACGCGGTGCGGTTGACATCCGCGTTGTGTGTTTTGAGCGGCGCTTCACTGTAGACATAGCTGACGCGGTTGGTGCCGATGCACGCCACGACCAGCACGGCCGCGAACACCAGCGGCACCACACGGCGCGTCCGCCACGCGAGGCGGCCGACGCCCGAGATCTTCGGCACGAAGTTGCGGTGCTTCGTCTTATCCATGGCCGGGCCGAGCTTGAGCAGCAGCCCCGGCATGAGCAGAAATACCGTCAGCAGGCTGATAAAGATCGCCTTGATGAGCACGATGCCAAGATCGCGTCCGAGGCCGAACTTCATGAACGTCATGGCGACAAGGCCCGCCACAGTCGTCAGGCTCGAGGAGCTGATGACGGTGATGGATTTGGCCAGCGACTCGATGACCGCCTCGCGCACCGGCAGCGTCTCATGCGCCTGCTTGTAGCGGTTGCAGAAGATGATGGCGTAGTCCACCGACATGGCCAGCTGCAGCAGGATGGCCACGGCGTTGGACACGAACGAGATCGTGCCGAAGATGAAGTTCGTGCCCTTGTTGATGAGCGCCGCCGCGAGGAACGTGATGAGCAGGATGGGCACCTCGGCATACGTCGAGGACGTGAACGTGAGCACCGTGACGAGGATGATCGCCACGATGACGAGCAGGCCGCGCACCTCGCCGTTGATCTGGTCGGAGATGCTGTAGCCCTCGGCGGAATAAATGTACGCGCCGCTGCCGTCGAGCAGATCGCGCAGGGCCTGCACGGTCTGCGCGCACGCGTCCGAGCCCTCGAGGTCCGACAGGCTGACGGACAGCAGCGCGCTGCCCGCGTCGTTCATCGTGTACGTGCAACTGTCCACTCCGTCGACCGCGCGGATCTGCTCCGCCGTGGCCGCGGCGGTGTCCGCGTCCGTGCCGCGCAGGAGGATCTTCGCCGACCCGTAGGTCTGGAACTCCTGCTCCATGATGTCCAGCCCCTGCCGCGTCTCGGAATCGGCCGGCAGATAGGCCGCGACGTCGTTTTCGACCTTCACCCAGCCAGACGCGACCGCGGAAAAGACCAGCAGCGCGGCAAACACAATGAAAAACAGCCGGTAATGGTCGACGATCCATTCCGATGCACGGTGCAGCGGGGACGGTTTCTTGTTCATAATGGGATCACCACTCCTTATCCCGACAAAAACGCGGGGGTTGACTTTTTGATAACAGAAGGATAAGCTGAAAAACAATAAATTACAAATGTCAGCTATCGTGAAAGTGTAAGATATTTATCACTTGTTCTTCCTGTGTCGTTTGTTCGATATGATACGATGGGCGTAAAGGAGTGCAGCATCATGGAAAAAAAGAAAGATCTGCGCGTGCAGAAAACCTACAGCGCGCTCATGGCGGCGTTCGAGGCGCTGATGGCCGAAGAGACGTTCGACGACATCACGGTCAACGAGCTGTGCGCCCGGGCGCTCATCCGCCGCCCGACGTTCTACTCGCATTTTGAAGACAAGTATGACTTCCTGCGCTTTTACCTCAACGAGATCCAGTGGCAGATCGAGAGCGAGGCCGATGCCGCGACCGACTTGCCGGTCGAGCACTTTCAGCGCTCGTGGCGCGCGCTCATCGCTTTTATAGACGAGCACCCGGCGCTCATCCGCATGGGCCTGCGCAGCAAGTCGCTGCCGATCATCTTCGAGATCCTCAGCGAGCACATCTTCGCCAGCTCCAGCCGGCGCGTGCGCGCCTACTGCGGCGCCGTGACGGACAGCCCCGCGCTGGCCGACACGCTGGCGACGTTCACCGTCGGCGGGCTCATCCAGAATCTCAAGCGCTACCTGACCGAGCCGAACCTCGACCCGGACGCGCTGACGGCAGAGATGACCACCGTCTTTGAGCACCTGTGGAATTCCTTCACGCCGGAAGCAAAAGGGGAAACACCATGAAGATCCTGCTGGCGGAGGACAACTGCGCGCTGGCCGGGCGGCTGTTTCACCTGCTGGTCAAAAACGGCTGCCAGACCACGGCCGTGAAAACCGGTCAGGCCGCGCTCGACGAGATCGGCAGGAGCTATTTTGACATGGTCATCGCCGAGGCCTGCGCCCCCGCCGTGGACGGCTGCGCGCTCGTGCGCTCGCTGCGCGCGGCCGGCAGCCCGCCGCCCCCGCGGAGCCGGCGGAGGTCGCTGCCGCAATCTGAGCTTTCTATCTTCCACCGCTCTTAACCCAAAACGTGCGAGCGCGGCAGTCCGAATGGACTGCCGCGCTTGTCATGTGCGCGCCGGGCATGGTACAATGAAAGTATCTATCACCCCGGAAGGGAGGGCTCCGGTATGCCAAGGCCGAAATGGACCCTGAACACGATCTATATCTCCGAGCGCCTGCAGGAGCGGCTGCGCCCCATCTCCCGCTGCGCGCTGACGACCGTGGTCGCCCCCATGGGCTACGGCAAGACGACAGCCGTGAACTGGTATCTCGCCGAGCGGGCGAAGGCCGAAGACGCGGCCATCGTGCGCATCAGCGTCTATTCCGACCATCTGGCCATCTTCTGGAAGAGCGTGCAGGACGCCTTCGCGCACGCGGGGCTGCCGCTGCTGCGCGGCTACGCCTGCCCGGACGACGACGCCGGCGCGAGCCTGCTGGCGGACGATCTCTGCCACGGGCTGGCCGGGCGCGGGCGCGTGTACATCTTCATCGACGATTTTCACCTCCTGACCGACGGGCGCATCACGGAGTTTTTGTGCACGCTCGTCAACCGTCTGCCGGAGAACGTGCACCTGATCGTGGCGAGCCGCGACCGCTTCCTCCCCGGTGACGCCGTCATGCGGCTGGGCAGCCGGGTCTACCCGATCGGGGCCGAGCATCTGCGGCTCAACCACACGGAGCTGTCCATCTACGCGCACCGCTGCGGCACGGACCTGACCGACGCGCAGGTCGAGACGCTGCTGCATGCGAGCGAGGGGTGGTTTTCGGCCGTGTACCTGAACCTGCGCACGCTCTCCGAGCACGGCGCGCTGCCGGACCGGCACTCGGACATTTACACCATGTTTTCCGCCGCCATGATCGAGCCGCTCTCACCCCGGCAGCAGGAGTTTCTGGCCGTCATGGGGCTGGCGGATGAGTTCACCGCGCCGATGGCGCGCTTTGTCACCGGCGACCCGGACACCGACCGCCTCCTGACCATGCTCACGGAGCAGAACGCCTTCGTCACCCGCCTGCCGGACGGCGTGAGCTACCACTTCCACCACATGATGAAAACCTGCGCCGAACAAGCGTTCGCCGCGCTGCCGGAGCAGACGCGCCGCACGTATCACGGCCGCTACGGCGCATGGTATTCCGCGCACGGGCAGTATCTGCACGCGCTGACCGCCTACCGGAAGGGCGAGGACTATGACGCGGTGCTGCAGGTGATCCAGGACGATGCGGGCATCCTGCTCGCGGCGCTCAGCCCCGAGGAGGTGCTGGCGTTTCTGGACGCGTGCCCGCGCGGTACGCTTCAGGCGCACCCGCTGACGCTGCTCGTGCTGATGCGGCGGATGTTCACCTGGCAGCAGATCCCAAAAATGCTGGAGCTGCGCGCGCTGCTGCTCGCCGGGATCGAGGCGCACCCCGAGCTGCCGGACGCCGAGCGGGACAATCTGCTCGGCGAGTGCGACCTCATCATGAGCTTTCTGCAATACAACGACATCGCGGCCATGAGCCGTCTGCACCGCGGCGCGGCCGCGCGCATGACCCGTCCCGCCATCAGCATCCGCAACGAGGGGAGCTGGACGTTCGGCTCGCCGTCGGTGCTGATGATGTTCCACCGCGCGCCGGGGCAGCTGGACGCGGAGCTGGACGCCATGAACGCCTGCATGCCGCACTACTACCGGCTCACAAACGGGCACGGGCAGGGCGCGGAGCGGATCATGGACGCCGAAGCCGCCCTGCTGCGCGGCCGCTTTGCCGACGCGGCCATCTTCCTCGAGCGCGCCCGCGCCGCCATCGCCGGAAACGGGCAGGAGAACATGGCGCTCTGCTGCGATTTTCTCGAACGGCGGCTCGCGCTGTGCGTAGACACCGCCTCGCCCGAACCCCCGGCGCAGAAACGCGCCGCCCTGCTCGCGCAGCACGACACGATGTGGCTGCGCATCTTCGACAGCGCCTGCGCCTACTGCGCCGCGCTGACGGGGCAGGTCGGGCAGGTCCCCGCGCTGTTCCGGGAGCATGCACTGCACACGGTGCATTTTCTCGCGCCGTGCCGCCCCATGATGGAGATGATCGAAAATCAGGTCTATCTCGCCGAGGGTGCCTACGCCCGGGTGATTGGGCGCAGCGAGGGGCTGCTGGCGCAGTGCGCGCAGCAGCACTATGCGCTCGTCGCGCTGCACGTGCGCATCCAGACGGCTGCGGCCTACGCCGCGCTCGGCAAGCGGCCGGAGGCGCGCAGCCTCCTCGGCCAAGCGCTGCGCGAGGCAGAGCCCGACGGTCTGCTGCTGCCGTTCGCGGAAAACGGCCGCGGCCTGCGCCCCCTGCTGGCCGGCGGCGCGTGGGAGGCGGACCTGGGCGATTTCCCGCAGCGGGCAGCGCGCTGCATCGCAGACTACGAGGCGCGCTGCGCCGCGCTGTGCGCGCCCGGCGGCGGCCCTGCGGCGCTCGCCGGGCTGACCGGGCGCGAGCGGGAGATCGCGGCGCTCATCGCCGCGCGCCTGACCAACGGCGAGATCGCGCGCAGGCTCTTCCTCTCGGACGGCAGCGTGAAGCAGTACGTCCACCAGATCTATGCCAAGCTCGGCCTCACGGGCGACGCGAAGTCGAAGCGGCAGCAGCTGATCGACCAATGGCACACAAAACCCTAACCGCCGGTGAATGGTTTTCTCTTGGATCCACTGTACAATGGTCTTGTACAGTGGATTTTTTTATTCCGGGAAAGGGGGAAGCGCACATGTACCGGAAATACATTGCGGCCGTCCAACCGCTGAGCGACCATGTCCTGCAGGTGGATTTCGTGTCCGGCAGCCGTCTGCTTCTGGACATGAAGCCCTATCTGGACAAGCTCCGGTTTCAGCCGCTTTCCGATCCGGAGACCTGGCGCAGCGCCGTGACCAACGGCATTTTCGTCCGCTTCGGCAACGTGGAGCTGAGCCATGACGAGCTTCTGACCATGGCCGAACACGGCTGAGGCGAGATCACACCCGGGCGACCGCCCGCGAGAAAGAGAGGAAAAGCATGAAACATCTGAGCAAATGTCTGGCGCTGGTGCTGGCCGCCGCGCTGGTGCTGGGGCTGGCCGCCTGCGGCAAGGACACGACCGGCGACGACTGGCGCGCCTCCGGCGTCGTGACCGACTACGGCACGATCGCCCGCGACGGCGAGTGCGTGCCCGTGTGCATCTGCCTGAGCACGGAAAACGCTGGCTTCTACTACGACAAGGACGAGCAGGTCTGGTTCGATGGCGTGGAGTTTCCCATGGCGCTCGCCGACGCGCTGACCGCCTACCGCAGCACGTCGTTCGACGATCTGGACGGCGACGGCCAGAGCGACGTGACCATGATCTTCGACCACGGCGACGGCAGCACGACGGAGCTGGTCTGGCTCTGGTACGACGACACGGGCTTCGAATTTGAGCCCGTGCTCTCGAGCGTCACGAGCGGCACACCGTATTTTGAGGCAAACAATCTGGACATGAACGCGCGCGTGGACGGCGGCACCTACGTGCTGACCAACGGCGTGTGCAGCTATCACGGCACCGGCGACGGCTACGCCGTGGGCGATGTTTACTGGGAAGTGACCAAGACCCGCGACGAGACGCACGACGGCCTGCGCGAGATCGAGTTTGACGCCTACTGCTACATCCCGGCCGAATCCGTGCCGGCGTTCACGACCGAATTCATCTCCGTGACCAACAGCGAGCTGTACGACTACTATACCGGCATGTGGCTCACGGCATCGAGCGCCTACAACAACACCGAGCGCGGAGACAACCACTACATCCACACCGTCACGTGGAACGGTGAGACCTACGAGATCGAGTTTTTCTACTCCACGAGCTGGGAAAAGACCGGCGACTGGAGCAACGTACTCACCAAGAGCTACGTCGTCTACCTGCCCGAGGGGTATGACGGTCTGGTCTTTGCCGCCGAGCCGCAGCCCGACAACTACCGCGACACGGCCAAGCGCGACCAGCTCGACAGCATCTGCCCCGAGGCGGACATTCTCAACTGCGCCACGGTCGACGCGCACAACTGCCTGTTTTTCCGCATCGGCTGACGGGATCAGGAGGACGGCATGAAAACATATCTCAAAAAGCTCACGGCGCTGCTGCTGACCCTGCTGCTGGCGCTGAGTCTGGCCGCCTGCGGCGGCACGGACGACGATGACGACACCGGCCTGGCCGACTTCACCCCCATGACCGTGGAGGAGCTGACCGGCGGCTGGGTGGACGACGACGGCAACCAGCTCGTCATCGACCCCGACACGAGCACCTACGACTACCGGACGTGGTACGGCCGGGTGGGCTTCGGCCCGTTCGAGGTCGTGGACGACCGGCCCGTGATCGAATACGACGGGTTTTACTACGACTTCGAGGCCGACGGCGACGGCTTCGTCCTGCGGCAGAACGGCTCGTCCGACCGCGCGGGGCTCGACGGCGCGCGCTTCGGCCCCGGCGAAAGCGACGTGTACGCCCCCGAGCTGACCACGCTCGACGGCATCTGGCAGGACGCGCTGGGCGAGACGCTCGTCATCGACACCGGCCGCATGGAATATCTGGCCTACTCGCCGGACGGCATGACCGGCGGCACGATCCGCGACGGCGGCGACGGGCTGGGCGTGTGCCTCTTCCTCAACGGCCGCGGCTACTTCGCCGTGAGCCCCGACGGCAACAGCTTCACGCTGTTTTTCGAGGCCAGCGACACGAACGCGCCGGACAGCACGTACGAGGGCGTGTTCTATCGCAATGGCGACGCGGACCTCTATGCTGAGCTTGACGATGCGGAGTTTTACGCGTCTGACGGCCACCTGCGCTATTACGACGGGGAGAACATCTTCTTCCTGCCGGATACGTATGCGGTCGCGGCCGACGGCCTCGCCTACGACGGCGCGGGCAATGTCTACGCCGCCGGGTGGGAAACGCCCTATTACGACCCCGCCGACGACTGGGGCGACAACTGGGCCAGCAACTGGGGCTGACCCGCACAAGAAAAAAGCAGCGGAATGCGTTTGCATTCCGCTGCTTTTCTATCGTTTTGTTTATGGCCAGGGCGCCCGCGCCGCTTTGGGCGGTTTTGGCGGTTTTGGCGCTTTGGGGGCCTTCGGCGGATACAGCCGGCGGCGCAGGTCGCGCGGCAGCACCCAGCGGTCGAGCAGGGCAAGCATGCCGGGCAGGAACAGCAGGATGAGGAGGATGGCCGAGAACGCGCCGATGGAGATCGTGCGGCAGATCTGCTCGATGGTCGGGTTACCGAAGAATTTTCCGACGACCGCCGTGACGAGCACCATGATCGAGCCGGACGTCAGCACCGTGTGGATGCTGCCGCGGTAGGCGGCGATGAGCGCGTCGCGCACGGACATGCTCTCGCGCTTCTCGCGGTAATAGCTCGTGTAGAGGATGCCGTAGTCGATCGTCGCGCCCATGAGGATGCACTCGACGATCAGCAGCGCGAGGTAATAGATCTCCAGCCCCTGCAGGCCGACGACCGTGACGGTGATGAACACGCCGCACTGCACGATCAGCACGAGCAGCGCCGGAATGACGAGCGAGCGGAACGTGAGCACGACGACGAGGAAGATCGACACCGCCGTCAGCAGCGTGATGAGCAGCAGCTCGCTGTCAAAGCTGTTTTCCATCTCGTAGACCATGGTGCTGTTGCCGATGAGGTAGTAGTCCCCGGTCGTGGCGGCGTCAAGGTCCTGCGTAAGCTGGGCGATGAACGCACTCGTCTCGTCCGACTCGCCCGGCAGCGTCGTCGTGAGCACGAGGCGGGAGTAGTCGCCGCCGCGCAGCTGCGTGACGGCGTCGGTGAGCATGGTCTGCGCGTCGGTGATCTGCGCGCGCATGTCGTCGGTCAGGAAGGAAGCGAAGCGCGCGTCCGTGAGCAGGTCGTTTTGCAGATAGTCAAACAGCTCCTGCATGGACATGGTCCACGCATCGTCGCTGCTGTACACGCTGGCATAGTAGAGGAACAGCAGCTCCATCGTGCCGCGGTTCATCTGGCTGGACAGGCCCTGAAACAGGTTTGCCAGCTCCGCGGCCGTATAGCTCCGGCCGGAGGCGACCGCGTCGATGACCGTGCGCGCTGACTGGAGCTGGCTGGTGTCCACACCGCTGAGCTGAGAAGCAAAGCGCGCGTCCGGCAGCACCTCCTGGCACAGGAAGTCCACGAACTGCTGCACCGAGAGCGTCCAGCCGCTCGTGTCGCCGTGACGGCTGGTGTAGAGCAGGTAGAGCTGGCGTATCTGCCCGGCGTCCATGCCGAGGAGCGCAGCAAGCTCCGGCGCCGCGTAGCTCGTGCCGTTGACCGAGCCGTTGATGATCCGGCTGAGCGTCGTGATCTGCTGTGCCTGCGCAGCATCGAGCAGGTCGCTGTGGTCGGCAAGGAAGTTGGCCAGCTCCTGCATCGACAGCTCCCAGCCGCCCGTGAGCAGGTCGGCGTTGATCGTGTGATACGCCACGAACAGCAGCCGGACGGTGTCCTCGTCCATGCCGAGCATCTGCGCGATCTCGCTGCAGCCGCGCGGCGCGGTCATGGCGCTCACGTCCGTGAACGTCTGCAGCATGGCCGCCTGCTCGCGCGCCGAGGCATCGACCATGTCCGCCATGGTGGGGTCGGTGAGCACTTCGTTGACGAGGAAGTCCGAGAAAACGGGCAGCGTCATGCCGCCGGTGCTCGCGTCGCCGTGCTGCGTGTAGTAGTAGAGCAGCAGCTGTCTGGCATCCGCTGCGTCCATGCCGAGAAAGTCCGCCAGTGACTCCGCCGTCCGCTGCTGCGTGAGCGCGGCGGGGTCGGTGAATTTCTGCAGCGTCTGAAGGTTCGCCGTCATGCCCGCATCGAGATACGGCGCGAAGGCGGCGTTGTTTGCCACGTGCTGCGTGACAAAGCGCAGAAACTGCCCGGCCGGGATGGTCACGGCGCGGCCACCGCTGTAGACATCATAATAGATCATGCCCAGCATATCGGCGCTGACCGGGATGCTGGCGTCGAGCGCGCCGACGATATCGGTCATCTGCGCGGCGGTGTACTGCCTGCCGAGCGTGGTGGAGTAGGACATGGCGCTCTTGACGTTCGGGTCGGCCTCGAGCCGGTCCGCCAGCGCGGCCACGGCGTCCTCGTCGGCGTTGTTGTACAGCACGACGATGGGGTTATCCGGCGGGAACACCTCCGCGACCGGGTCGGTATCCGTGAGCGTGTAGGCGATCTGGGTCGACAGCTGCAGGACGTACGTGCCCGCGAACAGCAGCACGAACGCCGCCGCGACCGCGCCACGACACCGGTAGCTGAAGCGGCCGAGCGCCGCGAGCACGCTCCGGCGCTCACGCTTGGGCGCGCGCGGCTTTTTCGTCGTCCTGCGGATGAGCTTATCCGCCCACAAAATCAGGCCGGGCAGCACCGTGAACACGCACAGCAGGCTGCACAGCACGCCCTTGGCCAGTACGATGCCGAGATCCATGCCGATCTTGAAGCGCATGAACACCAGCATCAGCAGGCCCACGATCGTCGTGACCGAGCTGCCGGTGATCGAGCCGAACGCCGCCGCGAGCGCGCGCGTCATGGCGGCCTCGCGGTCGGGGTCGGCCTGCAGCTCCTGCCGGTAGCGGTTCATGAGGATGATGGAATAGTCCATCGAGAGCGCAAGCTGCAAAATGGCCGAAATGCTCGCCGTGACGTCCGACGTCTCGCCGAGGATGATGTTCGTGCCCTGATTGATGAGCACGGCGATGCCGATCGTGATGAGAAACAGCACCGGCTCGAAATACGACGGGCAGGCGATGAGCAGGATCGTCGTCACAAGCACGATCGAGAGGATGAACACGATCGGCGGGATGTCCGGTGTCGAGGTGTCGTCGCTGCGCACGGCCACGTCGTAGTCGGCGAAGCGGTCGGCCACGTCGCGCTCGATCTGCGCCTCCTCGTCGGACTTGTAGTCATACTGCGTCGTGAGCTTGTAGAGCGTGGCGTCGCCGCGGTTATAGTCGTCGCTGTCCGGCTCGTAGGCCACGCTGTCCACATTCGGGATCTCCGCCAGCTGCTCGCGGATGGCGAGCTTGTCGCGCGCGTCCAGCCCGCGGAACATGACGCGGATGGTGTACGTCTCCGTCACGTTGGGGAAGGTCTCGTTCATGCGGTCCATGCCGATCTTCATCTGCGAGCTGTCCGGCAGGTACTTGGTCATGTCGGTGTTGATGCCGACGAAGGGCATCAGCGCCGCACAGACCACCGCCAGAGCCAGCATGACGACAAGCAACAGCCTGCGTTTTTTGACGATGAAAGCTGCGATCTTCTGCATGGTTGGGGAAACTCCTTTCGCGCGTAACGACGGATAGAAATTAATTGAATATTATAGCACATCGCCGCCGGATATGGTATACGATTTGTAACAAATTTCGCACGGACGGCATCGTACGCAAATGGTGTTTTGACAGGGCCCGTCCCAGGCGCACACGCCGCCGTAGAAAAACGCACCGGCCGGTTTTCTGTTCAAACCGGCCGGTGTGTTTCTATATATTCCGGGTCGCCGCGCCGTCACGATGCGGCCGCACTCTTTTCCGGCGCCGTGAGCAAGTGCCAACCTTCAAGCGTCAGCTTTTCCCCGCCGGCCACCAGATAATCTCCGGCAGAGAATCCATTCACGTAGATATACGCATAACCGGGAACGTCCGGCAGATAGACATCCGCATCGACCGGCTCGCCGGATGCACGAAACAAGCGGATATCCTCCAGCGCCTCCGGCGGGAACTTCTCGCAATAAATATAAAAGTCCTGCGTGCCCCTGGCCTGATATACCTCTGCCCGCAGAAATGAACTAGACGTGATCGGCGTGCGCACGATCCCCTGCTTCGTCCAACGGGTCGAGAGCGGATAGCCCGCGGCTGTTTTCGGCAGGATGCAGTCGCTGTCCGCGCCATTTTCGTTCTTATACAGCACGAAGCAGGAGTCCTCACCATAGAGAATGTGCTCAATTTTCCCCATGTGCTGATATGCAAACGCGCGCTCCGGCGTCCGGAAGTGCAAAAAGAGATTTTCAACCGGGAGCACAGCGGAAAGCGAAGCGAGCAGCAAGAAGAAAAGCACGCACAACGCGCAGCAGAGCCGCTTTCGCCTGCAGGCCGATGCGCGGATCCCGTGCACGCCCACCGCCGACGGGAGCAGCCACAGGATAAGGCGCGTGATATGAAAGATCATGTGGGCGCTCCTTTCTGCCAAACCGGCCGAAAAACCGGAGATTTGCCCACAGTATACCACACGCGCGCGATTTGTGATATACTGTCCGTAACAAATCCGAACGGAGGCCATCGTATGGCAAACGATTTTCTGACACTGATAAAGACCCGGCGGAGCATCCGCGCCTACAAGCCGGACGCCGTGCCCGCGGACGTGCTCGCGCGCGTGCTCGAGGCCGGCACCTACGCCCCGTCCGCCATGGGCAGACAGTCGGCGACGATCGTCGCCGTGGAGACGCAGGCTTACCGCGACCGGCTCACGAAGCTCAACGCCGCCGTGATCGGCAAGGACGTCGACCCCTACTACGGCGCGCCGGTGATCGTGGTCGTGCTCGGCGACGGTGAGAGCGCAAATTATCTGGCCGACGGCAGCTGTGTGCTCGAAAACCTCATGCTGGCCGCGCACGCCGAGGGACTCGGCACCGTGTGGGTCAACCGCGAGCGCGAGATCTTTGACAGTCCGGACGGCAAGGCACTGCTGCGCGACTGGGGCCTGCCGGAGACGCTGCGCGGCGTCGGCGCGGTCGCGCTCGGCTACGCCGCCGGCCCTGCGCCGGAGGCTGCCCCGCGCAAGGAAAACTACATCGTGCACGTCTGAGCCTTCGCTCAAGCGGAAAGCCCGCCCGCCGGAACTCCGGCGGGCGGGCTGCTATGTAGAGAGAAAAACCGCTCAGTCGATGTGGATGACCGGCTCGGTCAGCTCCGCGGCAGTCACGTTGGGGTTGTGATAGTGCTCGCGGCGGTCGGTGATCCTGCCGATCGAGATGGCGATTCTGGAGCTGCCCGGCTGAGAAAAACCGGCCCTTCCCGCAACGGGAGGGGCCGGTTTTCTGTTGCTTCGCTTTTTACGGAACGATGCGCGTGCCGCTCTCGCCGCGCATGGCGGCCGGGGCCTGCTCGAGCGAGGCGATGACGGCGCGCCGCCGCCAGCCGCTGCGCACGAACTGCACAGCCGCGGCCACCTTCGGCTGCATGGAGCCGGCGCCGAACTGCCCGGCGCGCAGGTAGGTCTCCGCCTCGTCCACGTGCAGCTCGTCGAGCTCCCGCTGCTCCGGCGTGCCGAAGTTCAGGCAGACGTGGTCGACCGCCGTGAGGATGAACAGATAGTCCGCGCCGACGGCCTCGGCCAGGCACGCGGAGGCAAAGTCCTTGTCAATAACGGCGTCCACGCCATAGTAATCCCCGTGCGTGTCGCGCACGACGGGCACACCGCCGCCGCCGCAGGCAATGACGATATACTCGCTGTCGAGCAGGTTCAGGATCGAGCGCCGCTCGGCGATATCCACCGGCTTCGGCGAGGCGACGACGCGCCGCCAGCCGCGGCCCGAATCCTCCTTCATGCGCAGGGACGGATCGTCGCGCATCATCTGCTGCGCGGCGGCCTCGTCGTAAAACGCGCCGATGGGCTTCGTCGGCTCGTCGAACGCGGGGTCGTCCGGATCGACGACGACCTGCGTGACGACCGTCGCCACCTGCCAGGGCATGCCGCTCGCGCGCAGCGTGCGGCGCATGCCCTGCTGGAGGTGGTAGCCGATATAGCCCTGACTCATGGCCGTGCACTCCGGCAGCGGCATGGGCGAGACCTTGGGGTTCGTTTTCGCGGCGGTGTCGAACGCCGCCTGGATCATGCCGACCTGCGGGCCGTTGCCGTGGCTGATGATGATCTCGTGGCCCTGATGGATGAGCCCGACGAGCGCCGGGCACGCGGCGGCCACGCGGTCGCGCTGCTCCGCCGGCGTGCTGCCAAGCGCGTTGCCGCCGAGGGCAATGACGATTCTGGCCATGGCGTCACCTGCGCTGCGGCGCGGGCTGCTGCTGCGTGATGCAGTGGATGTTCCCGCCGCCGAACGCGACCTCGCGCGTCTGCACGCCGACCACGCGGCGCTCGGGGAACATGGCCTGCACCTGCTGCACGGCGAGCGCGTCGTTCGCGTCGCCGTACTGCGGCAGGATAACGCCGCCGTTGACGATGAGGAAGTTCATATACGACGCGATGGCGACCTCACCGTCCTCGCGCGGGATGGTGCCCTCCACCGCGTCGATCGTCGCCGCGCCCTGCAGCAGGCAGGGCTGCTGCGTCAGGCAGAGCTTGTGCACCTTCAGCCTGCGGCCTTTGGCGTCCGTCGCCTGCGAGAGCGTGTCGTACGCGTCGCGCGCCGGCTGATAGAACGGGTTTTGCGGGTCGTCCGTCCAGATGCAGGCAACCTCGCCTGGGCGGATGAAACAGGCCACGTCGTCGATGTGGCCGTTGGTCTCCTCGGGGTCGATGCCGTCGCGCAGCCAGAGGACCTTCTCGCAGCCGAGATAGTCGCAGAGCATGCGCTCGATGGCGCCGCGGTCCATGTCGGGGTTGCGCCCCTCGGACAGCAGGCACATCTCGGTCGTGAGCACGGTACCCTCGCCGTCGACGTGGATGGAGCCGCCCTCGAGCACGAAGCCCTCGGTGCGGTAGGAATCGACGCGCTCGATCTCGCAGACCTTCTGCGCGACCTGATCGTCGAGATCCCACGGGAAATAGAGCCCGTCAACGAGCCCGCCCCAGGCGTTGAACGTCCAGTCCACGGCGCGCACGCCGCCGTTGTCATTGACGAGGAACGTCGGCCCGCAGTCGCGGATCCAGGCGTCATTGCTCGCCATTTCGACGACGCGCACTTCGCGCGGCAGGCGCTCGCGCGCGTTCTGGTACTGCGCCGGGGAAACGCAGACCGTCACGGGTTCAAACTGCAAAATGGCCGTCGCCACGTCCAGAAAGGCCTTCTGCGCGGGCTTGGCGCCGTCGCGCCAGTTGTCGTTGCGCTCCGGCCAGAGCATCCAGACGCCGGCCTGCGGCTCAAACTCCGCAGGCATCCGGTAGCCGTCGAGCTTCGGCGTGGAGCCGGTGATTCGTTTTGCCATAATGGTTCCTCCTAAGAATGATGCCGGCGCGCACGCGCCGCGATGAGAATTTCGCCGATGACGATGCTGAGGATCGACCCGATCGTGATCGGCAGATAGCCCGAGAGCGTCTCGCTGTCGAATGACAGCGGCACCGCCGTGAAGAAGATCGAGATGAGGATGAGCGCCATGGGCACATAGGCCAGCACGCGCAGCATCCCGCGCCCGCCCGGCACGCGAAACGGCCGCTCGGAATCGGGGTCGATCTCCCGCAGGCGCAAAAACGCCGGGAACACGGGCGCGTAGCTCAGCAGGAGCATGACGAGGTTGAGCGCGAAAAAGCTCCAGAACAGGGACGAATCCGGCGAGAGCAGCTCGATGATGATGCCGAGGATGCACACGACGCTCGAACGATGCCGCTCGTGAGCGCGGAGCCGATGGGCATGTCGTTTTTCGCCCAGCGGCGGGCAAAAATTGCGGGCATGTCGCCGTTTTCGGCGGCGTAGGCGGCCGTGGAGTTCACGCCCATGGACCACGAGATCATGTTGCCGAACAGCGTGATGAGAAACAGCAGCGCCACCGCGCCGACGAACAGGCCGCTCGTGCGGCCGGTCATGAGCGAAACGGCGTCGATGAGGCCCGAGTCCTCGCTGATCTCGTGCGTGGGGATGGCCGCGCCGATGCCGAAGGCCGAAAACAGGTAGATGAGCGCGATGACGATGCCGCCGGTGACGATGGCCTGCGGGAGCTGGCGCTTGGGGTCGCGCATGTTGTCGGCGTAGGTGCACACGACCTCGAAGCCGAGGAAGTTGAAGATGATGACCGAGATATACGACAGGCTGTGCAGGTCAAACCCCGGCAGGAACGTGCGGAAGGCCATGTCGTTGACAAAGCCGTTTTTCACGACGTAGACGATACCGAGCACGCCGACCGTCAGCGCGAGGATCATTTTGATGGCGGCGCTGATGTTGAGGATGAGGATGCTGTCGCACACGGGGTAAAACGCGATCCACGTGACGATCCAGATGAAGGCCAGCTCGATGAGCAGCTTTGCCAGCCACCCAAACTGCAGTCCCGTGAGCACGCTCAGCAACTCCGGGCACACGACGGCGAGCGAGGCCATCCACAGCGGGAAGTTGATCCAGTAGTACCACGAGGCGCGCGCGCCCCACTTCGAGCGCGGGAACGCCTTGTTGATCCAGTCATAGAGCCCGCCGTCGCCGGTGTACGTCGTGCCGAGCTCGGACGAGATCATGCCGTACGGCAGCAGGAAGGCGATCATCATGAACACCCACCAGAAATACTGGCTGTTGCCGATGGAGGCGACGGGCGCCGCCGCCTCCGCCACGAACACAACGCAGATGACCGAGAGGACGACGTCCGCAAGGCGGAATTTC
>ERZ1023683.144-NODE-144-length-21186-cov-8.022999_pt1 | contig 21186 bp, 15 predicted proteins | sample MGYA00380345_ERZ1023683 | MGnify/ENA primary metagenome ERZ1023683 (study PRJEB33179, sample SAMN07449040) | human gut metagenome | biome: Human-gut; feature: Human associated habitat; material: Faeces | host: Homo sapiens | place: India:Kasaragod | collected...
ACCAGCCGGACTGCGCGTCGACAAACGGCGTGGTCACGCCGGTCATGTCCGGCTCGCCCTCCATACTGTAGAGGATCTGCACGAGCTGCGCGCGCGTCGCCACGGCAAAGGGGGCAAACGTCGTGTCCGACGTGCCGGACATGAGCCCGAGCGCCGCGCAGTACTGGATGCCCTCATAGGACCAGTGGGTCTCGTCCACGTCCGTGAACTGCTCGCTGGCCGGGATCTCGGGATCCGTGAGCAGATAGTACTTCTGCCCGCAGCGCGCGCACACGAAGCTGACCAGACCGGCGCGGATGCCGTCGGGCTCGAGCTCGACCTCGTGCGTCAGCACGACATGGCCGAGCGCGGGCAGCTCCGCGGCCTGGACGAGGTCGCAGCCGTCATTGCCGCAGCTGCGCGCCATGGTCATGCCCTCGGTGCAGGAGCGCGTGCCGTCCGCGGCCCAGACGCTGAAGGCGTGCTGCTCGGCGCCGAAGTGCTTTTGCGCCCAGGTGAGCATGCTGTCGTCGAACCGGATGGCGCTCCACTGCTGCTCCGTACCGGCATAGTTGACGTTGAGGTCCGCAATGCCCGCTTCGATCGACCCGACGGAGAGAAAGACCGCCTCGCCCATGTGCGTCAGGCTGACCGGGAGGTCGATGCTGCGCAGCTTCGAGCAGTGCGCAAAGGCGTACATGCCGATCTCCGTCACGCCCGCCGGGAGGATGACCGCGGTCAGGCCGGTGCAGAATTCAAACGCCATCGCGCCGATCGTCGTCAGGCTGCCCTCGGGGAAGTAGACGTTTTTCAGGGACTTCGCGCCGAAGAAGGCATACTCGCCGATCGTCGTCACGCCGTCGGGCACGACGAAGGTCTCCGCGTCGGCCGGGCACTTGATGAGCACGGTGCCGTCCTTGCTGTAGAGCGCGCCGTCCACGGACTTGTAGGCGGGGTTCTTGGCGTCGACGAGGATGCTCGAGAGTGCGGCGCAGTTGCCGAACGCGTTTTGGTCGAGCTGCGTGACGGTGTCCGGCAGGGAGATGACCTGCAGCGCATCGCAGCCGAAGAAAGCGTTTGAGCCGACGGCCGTGATGCCGGAGCGGATGTCGACCGCCATGACGGGCTTGCCGGACCAGATGCTGCCGCCGTCACCGTTGATGATCTTGCCGGTGCCGGAGATGGTCAGCAGGCCGGCGGTATCGAGCGTCCAGGTGACGCTGCTGCCGTCGCCGTCGGCGCCGCAGGTGCCGCTGTCGACGATATCGGCCGCGAAGGCCGTCGGGACGAGCGCGAGCATCAGGCTCAGCACGAGCAGGATGCTCAGAAGTTTCTTTTTCATACCATTTCTCCTTTGTTTTTATAATGGGTACATTTAGTATACCGAAATCCGTGCGCCGCCGCAAGTTCTTTTTTGCCCAGTCTGTACAAAAAACGACAAAAACCGGCGTCCCGTCTGGGACGCCGGTTCGGTGATCGGAGATGGATTTACGCGAGGCTCGCGCAGAAGCCCTCGAGGAGCGTGGCGACCTCGGCGCGCGTGGCCTGCCCCTGCGGCAGGAGCCAGACCGTGCCGTCGATCTCGGCGCCGTTGAGGATGCCGAGCGCGACCGCATCCGCCATCGCATCGCGCGCCCAGCTGGAGACCTGCGCACCGTCCGGATACGCGGACAGGTCGGCCGGGGTCTCGGCGCCGCCGACTTCGAGCACCTTGTCCGCGAACTCGGCCAGCAGCACCGCGATCTGCTCGCGCGTCACAGGGGCGTTGGGCGAGAAGGTCGTGGCCGACGTGCCGGCGACGACGCCGGTCTTGTACGCCCAGGCGACCGCATCCCGGTACCAGCCGGACTGCGCGTCGACAAACGGCGTGGTCACGCCGGTCATGTCCGGCTCTCCGACGAAGTTATAGAGGATCTGCACGAGCTGCGCGCGCGTGGTCACGGCGCCCGGCGCGAAGGTGTGCGTGTCCGTGCCGGACATGTAGCCCATCATGACGCAGAACTGGATGCCCTCATACGACCATGCGTTGGGGTTGACATCACCGAACTGCTCATAGGCCAGAACCTCGGGCGGGAGGACCACAACATCCTCCGCACCGCAGCGCCTGCACGTCACGTGCTGGAAGCCGCAGCGCACACCGTTCGGCTTCGTGGTGACGACGCCGTCGTCCCAGTCGTGGCCGAGCGCGGCGACCGCCGCCGTCTGCTTCAGGCCGCAGTCGTTGGTGCAGGTGCGGGTGATGGTGCCGGTCTGCTCGCAGCCGGGCTGCTCGACCGTCTGCCACGCGCCGAAGACGTGCTGCTCGGCGTCCACATGCACGGTCACATTCTTAAACGGGTTGCCGTAGGAAGTGTCGATGCGCACGGCGTCCCACTGCGCCTGCGTGCCGGTGTAATACACATCCGTGAGCGCAGTGCAGCCCATAAACGAGAAGCCGCGGACCTCCGTGACGCTCGCGGGAATGGTGACCTCGGCCAGCGCCGAGCAGCGATTGAACACGTTCATCTCGATGCGCGTCAGGCCGTCGGGCAGGATGATATCCGTGAGCTGCGTGCAGCCGTAGAAGGCGTTGCTGCCGATCGGGGTCAGGCCGCCGGCCGGGAAATAGACATGGCGCAGCTGCTCATAGCCGGAGAACGCATAGCTGCCGATTGCCGTCACACCGTCGGGCACGACGAACTCGGTCACGACAGCGGACGCCTGCACGAGGGTCTTGCCGTCCTTGGTGTAGAGCGTGCCGTCACGCTCGGTGAAGGCGGGGTTCGCTTCGTCCACGGAGATGGCCTGCAGGGCGCTCATGCCGGACAGCGCGCCGGTGCCGAGCGTCTCGACCGTGTCCGACAGATAGACGTACTCGACCTCATCGCAGCCCTGGAACGCATGTGCGCCGATGGCCGTGACGCCGGTGCCGATCTCGATGACCGTGACGTTCATGTCCGCCCAGATGCATGGGCCGGCGTTGTTGTCGGGGATGGCGCCCTCGCCGGAAATGGTCAGCAGGCCGCCGTCATCAAGCGTCCATGTGAGACCGCCTTCGAGCGTGCCGGTGTCGGCCGCGAAGGCCGCCGGGACGAGCGCGAGCATCAGGCTCAGGACAAGCAGGATGCTCAGAAGTTTCTTTTTCATGCCATTTCTCCTTTATTTTTTAGAATGGGTGCTATCAGTATAACGAAATTTGTCTCCCGCCGCAAGCTGTTTTTTGCACTTTTCGTCCGGAAATCAACAAAAAACCGGTGTCCCGAAAACGGGACGCCGGTTAAAGATCGTCGCTGTGATTATTCACCGAGCTGCTGCTCGACCCAGGCGATCTGCGCCTCGACGCTCGGCACGGACGTGCCGCCGTAGGACACGCGCCGCGTGACGCAGTTGGTGAGGTCGATGGCATCATACACGCCGTCGTCAAAGAGGTCGCTGAAGGTGCGGAACGTCTCCAGCGGCAGCTTTTCGAGCACGGTGTTGTGCGCGATGCAGTAGGCCACAAGCTCACCGGAGACCTTGTACGCGCTGCGGAAGGGCAGCCCCTTCGTGACGAGGTAGTCCGCGAGGTCGGTCGCGTTGAGGAAGCCCGTCTGCGCTGCGTGGAGCATCCTGTCGGCGCGCACGGTCATGGTCGCGAGCATCGGCGCCATGACGCGCAGGCACATCTTCACGGTGTCCACCGCATCGAACACGGCCTCCTTGTCCTCCTGCATGTCCTTATTATATGCCAGCGGCAGCCCCTTGAGCGCCGTGAGCATGGCGATGAGGTCGCCGTAGACGCGGCCGGTCTTGCCGCGCACGAGCTCGGCCATGTCGGGGTTTTTCTTCTGCGGCATGATCGACGAGCCGGTCGTGTAGCTGTCCGAGAGCTGCACGAACTGAAACTCCCAGCTCGACCAGAGCACCAGCTCCTCGCTCAGGCGCGAGAGGTGCATCATCTCGATGGCGTAGGCATCGAGCAGCTCGACGCAGAAGTCCCGGTCGGACACGCCGTCGAGACTGTTGCGCGCCACGTCGTCAAAGCCGAGCCGCTTCGCTTCAAAGAACCGGTCGGTGTCATACGTCGTGCCGGCGAGGGCGCAGCAGCCGATGGGCGAGACGTTCATGCGCCTGACGGCATCCTGCATGCGGTCGATGTCGCGCAGGAGCATCATGGCATAGGCCATCAGGTGGTGGCCGAAGGTGATGGGCTGCGCGCGCTGCAGGTGCGTGTAGCCGGGCAGAATGTCGCCCTTGTGCGCCTTGGCCTGCTCGACGAGCGCCGCGAGCACGTCCTTCGTCAGCGCAATGATGTCTTTGGTCTCGCTGCGCAGGTACATGCGCAGGTCGAGCGCGACCTGATCGTTGCGCGAGCGGGCGGTGTGCAGCTTCTTGCCGAGGTCGCCGATGCGCGCGGTGAGCACCTGCTCGACAAACATGTGGATGTCCTCGCACGCGGGGTCGAACGTCAGCGCGCCGTGGTCGATGTCGTCGAGGATGCCCTGCAGCGCGTCGATGATGGCATCGGCGTCCGCCTGCGGGAGGATGTGCTGCGCGCCGAGCATCGCCGCGTGCGCCATGCTGCCCGTGATGTCCTCGCGGTACATGCGGCTGTCGAAGTGGATGGAGGAGTTGAAATCGTCCGCGACCGGATCGGTCACGCCGGCCGTGCGGCCCGCCCACATTTTTGCCATGGTGATGGTCTCCCTTCGTCAGTTGTCCCCGCGCCGGGGAACCCGGCGCGGGGAGAAAAGTCATTTTTTATATTGTACCGCTTACATGCTCTTGCCGTCAACCTTTGCCTGCACGGCGATCGGCAGACCGTAGAGCTGGATGAAGCCGGCGGCGTCCGCCTGGTTGTAGTCGCTCTCGCCGAAGGTCGCGATCTCCTCGGAGTACAGGGAGTACGGGCTCCAGACGCCGGCGTTGATCATGTTGCCCTTGTAGAGCTTGAGCCGCACCGTGCCGGTGACGTGCTCCTGCGTCTTGGTCACGAACGCGCTGAGCGCCTCGCGCAGCGGCGTGAACCACTGGCCGTTGTACACCAGTTCGCCGAAGGTCACGGCGAGCTTCTGCTTCTCGTGCATGGTCATCTTGTCGAGGCAGAGCGTCTCGAGCACGCTGTGCGCCTTGTAGAGGATCGTGCCGCCCGGCGTCTCGTACACGCCGCGGCACTTCATGCCGACGAGCCGGTTCTCCACGATGTCGAGAATACCGATGCCGTTGGCGCCGCCGATCTGGTTGAGCTTGAGGATGATGTCCTTGGCGCTCATCTGCTCGCCGTCGAGCGCGACGGGCTTGCCCTGCTCAAAGTCGAGCGTGACGTAGGTCGGGGCGTCCGGCGCGTCGATGGGGCTGACGCCCATCTCGAGGAAGCCCTTCTTCTCGTACTGCGGCTCGTTGCCCGGATCCTCGAGGTCGAGACCCTCGTGGCTCAGGTGCCAGAGGTTCTTGTCCTTGGAGTAGTTGGTCTCGCGGTTGATCTTCAGGGGCACGTTGTGCGCCTCGGCGTAGGCGATCTCTTCCTCACGCGACTTGATGTCCCACTCCCGCCACGGGGCGATGATGGGCATGTCGGGCGCGAAGTGCTTGATGGCCAGCTCGAACCGGACCTGATCGTTGCCCTTGCCGGTGCAGCCGTGGGCGATGGCGTCGGCGCCCTCTTTCTGGGCGATCTCGACGAGGCCCTTGGCGATGCACGGCCGCGCGTGGCTCGTGCCGAGCAGGTACTCCTCGTACATCGCGCCGGCCTGCATGGTCGGGATGATGTAATCGTCGACGTACTCGTCCGTCAGGTCGAGCACGTAGAGCTTCGACGCGCCGGTCTTGATGGCCTTCTCTTCCAGACCGTCGAGCTCGTCGGCCTGGCCGACGTTGCCGGACACGGCGATGACTTCGCAGTTATTGTAGTTCTCCTTCAGCCAGGGGATGATGATGGATGTATCCAGACCGCCGGAGTAAGCAAGGACGACTTTTTTGATATCTTCTTTTTTCATCATGGGTTCCTCCATTGATTATTCATTCATAAGATGTGCATATTATTCACCTTTTTCGCGCAAATGTCAACCCCCCTTTTTGAATAAAATTCACGCCAGAAACGTATTTCTTTCGGTGATATGCACAAAAAGGCGAAATCTATGCGTAAAGCGCCGCCGCCCCGGGCACTGGAGCGGCGGCAGAATATGCAGTTATGCACGCATTTTTGAATATCCGCGTCAGGACAGTTCCCGGCGCAGCGCGTCGATCTCGTCGAGCCAGAGCGACCCCGCCGCGTCCGGCGGCCAGCGCAGCGCCTGCGCGCTGCTGCCGAGCGTGACGTGCTCCGGCAGGACAGACGGCCGCCGGAACAGGCAGCGCGTGAGCGCGGCCATGGCGCGCAGGATGTCGGCGTCCGCGGCCGCGCCGCCGAAGGCCGCGCGGGCCAGCCGCAGGATGCGCCGCGGGTGCGCGCCGCAGCGCACGAGGTGGTAAAAGCAGAAGTCCGTCAGCGCGCACGAGACGCCGGCGCAGTCGGCGTCCGGCGCGGAGAGCGCGGCGCGCAGCTCCGTGCGCAGGGGCTCGGCCGCGCGCTCGGTCTCGGCCGCGATGAGCCAGCGCACGAGCGTGCGCGGCACGGCGGCGTTGACGCCGTAGGCATCCGGCGCGCAGACGGCCTCGCCCAGCAGCAGCGCCGTGAAGTCGGGCGCGGCGAGCGGGAGCGCCGCGTGCGTGCGCGCGAGGCTCGCGTGGTCGGCGTTCGGCCGCACGGACACGCCCAGCGCCTTGCACAGGCGCAGCACGCGCGCCCGGTCGCCCCCCGGCTGCGTGACGGCGAGGACATCGTGCCGCGCGCGGCCGAGCAGGTCCATCGTGCGCGCGCACACGAGCAGGGCGAGCACGCTGTCGGCATCGTCCGTCACGGGCAGCAGCGCCGCCCGGCTGCCGGTGTGCAGCAGGCGCTTGCGCAGGCCGTGCGCCTGCATGGTCAGCAGGAGCTCGGCGCGCCTTGTGCGCTGCTCGGCATCGTCCGGCACAAACGGGTGCGGCGACACCGCGCGGCCGAGCGGGGTGGGCCGCAGCGGCATGGAAAACGTCACGGCGCGCACGCCCTCCCCCTCGGGCACAAAGGTCGTGTTGCGGCGGCGCTCGGCCGTGAGCGTCAGCAGGTCGAGCTCCGTCACGAGCAGGCCGGGCTCGGGCGCGAAGGGCGCGTGTTCGGCGAGGACCGCGCCGTTTTCCGCGATGAGGTGGTGCGCGGAAAAGACGGCGCGCGCGGTCGATTCGTCCGGCCCGGCGTTGGCGTAGACATAGCCGCAGAGGCCGCGCGCGCTGGCTGCGCGCAGCATCGTGCGGCGGTGGGCGGGCTTTCCGGCCGCCTCGGGCGAGGCCGAGCAGTTGGCGATCACGGTCGCCCCGGCGAGACACAGCCGCACCGACGGCGGCACCGGCGCCCACACGTCCTCGCATAGCTCCACACCGAGGCGAAACGCCGGCATCTGCGCGCAGGCAAACACCAGCCCCGTGCCGAACGGCACGTCCTGCCCGCCGACGGGCACGCAGCCCGGCCCGCTGTACGCCGCAGCGGAGGTGAAGCAGCGCTTTTCCGCGAACACGTCGTAGTTCGGCAGCCACGTTTTCGGCACGATGCCGAGGATGCGCCCGCGGTGCAGCACGGCCGCGCAGTTATAGAGCTTGCCCCCGGCGCGCAGCGGCACGCCGAGCACGACGACGGGGTCACAGTTTTGCGTGTGGGCGCAGATGTCCGTGAGCGCCGCTTCGGCCGCATCGAGCAGCAGCGCGGACAAAAACAGGTCGCCGCACGTGTAGCCCGTCACGCACAGCTCCGGCAGCACGAGCAGGGCAGCGTGGGCGCGGTGCGCCTGGTCAATGCGCGCGCAGCAGGCTGCCGCGTTGCGCCGGGGATCGGCCACGGCCACGGGGATGGACGCCGCCGCCGCGCGCAGAAAACCGTCTTGCACGGTCATTCCTCCCTTTTGGGTCAGTATGCCCAAAAAGCGCGCAAAAAGCCCCGCGCCCACTTTTCAACCGCCCCGCCGCGCGGTATAATACAATATTATAAATGCGTGATGGCGGCGCACCCGGCGATGCCGGATCTCATCCGAGGCAGGCAATGCCTCCCTTTCCACAAGGGAGCCAAGGGGTGCGGGACGGACACGACACCACACGATCATCATCCCGCAAGGAGGTTTTCCATATGACCGACCAGACGCGTATGCCCGATCAAACCCTTTCCGAATTCACCGCGCAGCTCGCCTCTGCGCAGCCCGCGCCGGGCGGCGGGGGCGCTGCCGCGCTCACGGGGGCGCTGGCGGCAAGTCTGGCCGCGATGGCCGCGAACGTGACGGCCGCGAACCCCCGCTATGCCGACCGCACGGACGCGCTCACGACGCTGGCCGCAGCCTGTGAGACACAGCGCGCGGCGCTGCTCGCGCTCATCGACGCGGACGCGGCGGGCTTCCTGCCGCTGCAGCGGGCCTACGCCATCCCGAAAACCGACCCTGACCGCGCCGCCCGGCTTGCCGCCGCAGCGCACACGGCGTGCCAGGCCCCGCTGGCCATGCTGGAGCACTGCGCGCAGGCGGCGCTGCTGCTGCCCGCCGCGCTCGAGACGGCCAGCCCCCTCCTGCGCTCGGACGTCGGGTGCGCGGCGGCGCTGTGCCGCGCGGCGGCGGAGGCCGCGGCCATGAACGTTCTGGTCAACACGCGCCTGCTCGCGCCGGATGACCGCGCCGAGACCGAGACGCGCGCCGAGCACCTGCGCGCGACCGTGGCGCAAAGCTGCGCGCAGACCGTGGACGCGGTGCGCGCTGCGCTGCGCGGGGAGGGCTGAACCATGCCGAACACCCTGACCGGCGCACAAGCCGCCGCGGCGATCTACGCGCAGGTGCGTGAGCATGCCGCCGCACTCGATGCGCCCCCCTGCCTCGCCGCCGTGTCCGTCGGCGCGCAGCCGGACGATCTGGCATATCTGCACAGCATCGCTCAGGCGGCGGCCGGTTGCGGCGTCACCGTGCGCCCCGTCCCGCTGCCGGCGGACTGCGCGCCCGAAACCCTGACCGACACCCTGCGCGCCCTGAGCGCGGACGGCGCGGTGCACGGCGTGCTGCTGCTGCGGCCGCTGCCGGCGGCGCTGCGCACGCAGGAAATGCTCGACACGCTCGACGTGCGCAAGGACGTGGACGGCATGACGACCCGGTCGCTCGGCGCGCTCGTGACCGGGGCGGCGGGCTTCGCCCCCTGCACGGCCGAGGCGTGCAGGGAGCTGCTGCGCGCGCACGGCATTGACCCCGCGGGAAAACGCGTGACCGTCGTGGGCCGGAGCCTCGTCATTGGCCGGCCGGCCGCGCTGCTGCTCACGCGCGCGGACGCGACCGTGACGCTCTGCCACCGGAAAACGTCCGATCTCGCCGCCCGCTGCCGGGACGCGGACATTCTGCTCGCCGCGGCGGGCGCGCCGGGGCTCATCACGCCGGACTTTGTGCGCCCGGGGCAGATCGTGCTCGACGCGGGCGCGACCGCGCTGCCAGACGGCACGCTGCGCGGCGACGTGGCGCCTGATGCCGCGGCCATCGCCGTCTGCACGCCCGTGCCCGGCGGCATCGGCAGCGTGACGACCGCGCTGCTGCTGCGCCACACCGTGCAGGCTGCCGAAAATTTGCGCCATTTTTAAGCAAATATTCACAAACAGTTGTTCCTTTCCGCCGCGCGAGACGCTATAATATTGGGTATTCTCATTCTGGAGGCAGACCTTTGGCCAATCTGATCGAAAAAATCAAAGACAAGCGCGCCCCCGCGCCCGAGACGCCGGAGCGGCGGGACGTGCCCATCGCGCACCCCGACCCGCAGCAGGGCCTGACGAGCGCGCAGGTGCGCGAGCGCACGGACGCCGGCTGGACGAACGCGCCCGTCGACCCGCCGGGCAAGACGGTCAAGCAGATCGTCCTGAGCAATATCTTTACCTATTTTAATATGCTGTTTTTCCTGCTGGCGCTGTGCGTGATCGCGGTGCAGCAGTGGCTGAACCTGACGTTCATGGGCGTCATCATCGTCAACACCGCCATCGGCATCATTCAGGAGATCCGCTCGAAGAAAACGCTCGATAAGCTCAACATTCTCGCGTCCCCAAAGGCCGTCGCCGTGCGCGACGGCAGGCGCGTGACCGTGGACACCGCGCAGCTCGTGCGCGACGACATCGTCGTCTTCGCCGCCGGCAACCAGATCTATGCCGACGCCGTGGTGGCGGCCGACAGCTGCTACGTCAACGAGGCGCTCATCACGGGCGAATCGGATGAAATTAAGAAAAACCCCGGCGACAAGCTCCTGTCGGGCAGCTTCGTCGTCAGCGGCATGTGCCGCGCGCAGCTGACGGACGTCGGCGCGGATTCCTACGTCTCGCGCCTGACGCAGGAGGCCAAGCGCGCCAAGAAGCCGCAGCAGTCGGAGATGATGCGCTCGCTGCAGAACCTCGTCAAGTGGATCGGCATCCTCGTCATCCCGCTCGGCGTGGTGATGTTTATTAAGGAGTTCGTGTGGCTCGGCCGCGCCGCGCCCATCGCCGTGACGAGCACGGTCGGCTCCATCATCGGCATGATCCCCGAGGGGCTGTATCTGCTGACCAGCCTCGCGCTCGTGGCCGGCGTCGTGCGTCTGGCCCAGCGCAAGACCCTCGTGCACGAGCTCGGTTGCATCGAGACGCTCGCGCGCGTGGACACGCTGTGCGTGGACAAAACCGGCACCGTGACGGAAAACAAGATGATCGTCGAGGACGTCTGCCCCCTGTGCGACGACCGCTTCACGCTCGAGGACATCCGCATGATTATGTCCGACTACGTTTACGCCATGCAGGCCGACAACGACACGATGGCGGCCCTGCGGCGCTACTTCACGGGCGAAAAGACGCAGGACGCGACGGCGACGCTGCCGTTCTCGTCGGCGAAGAAATACGGCGGCGTGTCGTTCCACGCCGAAGAAACCTATCTGCTCGGCGCGCCGGACGTGCTGCTCGCCGGGCGGGAAAACCCGTATCAGGAGCAGATCGAGGGCTATTCCGCCAAGGGCTGCCGCGTGCTGCTGCTGGGCATGTATGACGGCGCGCTCTCGGACGAGACGCTGAGCGCCGACCTGCTGCCCATCGCGCTGATCCTGCTCTCGAACAAGATCCGCGCCGAGGCGCCGGAGACGTTCGGCTACTTTGCCAGCCAGGGCGTGGCCGTGAAGGTCATCTCCGGCGACAATGCGCGCACGGTGTCCGAGGTGGCCAAGCGCGCCGGCATCGAAAACGCCGACCGCTTCGTCGACGCGCGCACGCTCACGACCGAGGAGGCCCTCCGCGACGCGGCGGGCAAATACACGGTCTTTGGCCGCGTGACCCCCGCGCAGAAGCGCAGCCTCGTGCAGGCGCTCAAGGCCGACGGCCACACCGTGGCCATGACGGGCGACGGCGTCAACGACGTGCTCGCGCTCAAGGAGGCCGACTGCTCCATCGCCATGGCCTCGGGCAGCGACGTGGCGTGCCAGGTGTCGCACATCGTGCTGCTCGATTCGAACTTTGCCTCCATGCCGTCGGTCGTGGCGGAGGGCCGCCGCGTCATCAACAACATCGAGCGCAGCGCGTCGCTGTATCTGGTCAAGAACATTTTCTCGTTCTTCCTCGCGTTTTTCACGCTCTTTGCCACGCTGCCGTATCCGTTCAGCCCCGCGCAGCTCACGCTCGTGAGCGCCGTGACCATCGGCATCCCGTCGTTCATTCTGGCCATGGAGCCGAACGAGAGCCTCGTCAAGGGCAAGTTTTTGCGCAACGTGCTCTTCCGCGCGCTGCCGGCCGCGATGACGGATCTGGCGATGGTCGTGGGCATTCTGCTGTTTTATATCGCCTTCCAGCTCGACGATACGGCCATGATCACGATCTGCACCGGCGTCATGGGCATCGTCGGCCTCATGATGGTGCACCGCACGTGCCAGCCGTACAACACCATCCGCAAGGTGATGATCGTCGTGCTCGGTGTGCTGTTCGTGATCGCGTATTTTGGCTTCCCGACGCTCTTCAGCCTGCAGAAGCTGAACCTGCAGAGCGCGCTCATCCTCGTCGTATTCGGCCTGCTGTCGTGGCCGGTGATGAAGGCGTTCTGCCGCCTGAACGACCGCATGCGCGCCAAGTTCGAGGCGTGGCGCGCGGCCAAGACCGCGAAGGCCGCGTAAGGGCTGCATAGCATAAGTAAAAGAAACTCCGCCCCGCGTCGAAACGACGCAGGGCGGAGTTTTTCTTACCTTTGCGCAAAATCATAGCAAAGCACAAAAAAGGAAAGTACTTGTCTCGTGTATTTGCGAGAGGGCGGGTTCAAAAAATCATTTTACCTGCTCTCGCATGGCAGAACAATATTTAGAAATATCGCACGGATTTACAATTTCATATTTCTCAATCACTTCATGGAAATATTTATTGATCGTATCCCGCTTAATTATTGTATCGCTTCTTTCCTTCGGCAGTAGTGCCCCACGGGCTTCAAGCCACGGTAATTCATGATGCGTTATATTGCTTAAAACAGTTCCTGAGCAATCGCCAAAACTATCAATAATTGCATCAAGAAAATCAATTTCACGTGCTGTTAAGCTGCTAAAGTCATTGCAGAAAGCATCTGTAGGTTTTGTAATCGGATCATATCCATATGGTTGATATTTATAGTATACCTCCGGATAAACAGGACCATACGCCCAAGCCTGGCAATCATCCAAAAACAGCTCATTTCCAAAAATTGCATTATAAAACGCCTGGGCAAAATAAAGCAGCTTCTGCAAAGCAAGTGGCGTAACATCGCCAGCCTTGCACAACAAATATCGTGTAACAACTTCAATCTTATTGTTGCTACACAGCTGATTAAGAGCATCTATTTTCAATCTGCACTTTCTATATGCGGCAGACGAAATCTTCCCTTTTCCCTCCTCTAAATATTCTTCCATCGCTTTATGTGAAGAACGGATTTTAAGAAGTAGGTCAGAATTTTTTTTTGACGGAAGCTGCCCTGATAGATATCGGTTGATTGTTACGTCCCCAAGTCCCAATAATTTCGCAAGCGGACCGGCCCCGATGTTATACTTATCTAGGATCTCGTTAATCTCGGATATTGTAATTAATCCAGCGGCCTTTCTATAAGCATCTTCTCTGGACTTAACATTCGCATCATTAATTTCTGGAACATATACCAGCTCACCACAGTCTTGACACCGCGCCTGTCTTTCCACATATTGAAACGAAACTCCACGAATCGTCAATGTTTCTCTGGTACTTGTTACAGAATAGGGTTTTTTACGGCCGCATTCCACACAAAATGCAGTCGGGCTGCTATGCATGATCTATTCTCCTTTCCGTCTCTATATATAATCAATCACCCATGCATACCCTCTTGGTGAAAAGAAATCACAATCACGACATCGTAATTGCTGGATTCTTGCACATACATTTTGATGTATAGCATTAAGATTTCTTCTTCACCATAAATAAAGAGTTTGCAATCTTTTGAAAAAACGTATACCTCCGAATCAGTATATCTTGGGTTATTGTTTGGCTCTATCTTAATGCAATCATGCTCCTCTAAGCTCTTTATGATGTTCACTTTTTCTTCATGCATAATTGGACAACACTGATCAAATTCTCTATTCTTTTCGCTCTGTCTAAAAATGCACTCATTTGTAGCCAATATCGGCTTTATCTTTTTCAAAAACAATCGTGCCTTTTCGATTTCTTCCCGCGAAAGCGCTTTCGTGCCTATGATAAGTATCACCCCTTACACCCTTGGCTTTATTATTTTACCACGGTGATAAGATTTAGTCAATATCTTATCACAATCGAGCGGAACGAATAAAATGCCAAAGAAGAATATAATTGAAAGCCGCATACTTACCGATACCAAAAACCAGTCTGCCTTGATTACAAGGTAGACTGGTTTTTTCTTTTCGCTTCCCGGAACGCACCGTCGGCATACGCATACACCGCGCAGCCGAGCGCGGCGGCATCGGCCGCGTCGTGCGTGGCGAGCACGAGGGTCTTGTCTTTCGCCGCGTCCGCGATGAGCGCGGTCACACGCGCGCGCAGCGCCGCGTCCAGACCGCGAAACGGCTCGTCGAGCAGCAGCACCGGCGCGTCATACGCCAGCGCCCGCGCGATGGCCACGCGCTGCTGCATGCCGCCGGAGAGCGCCGCCGGGTACTGATCGCACGCATCGCCCAGCTCCAGCCGCTCCAGCCACGCCAGCGCCTGCGGCATGGTCTGCGCCCGGTCGGAGAGCACGGCGTTGACGTTTTCGGCCGCCGTGCGCCACGGCAGCAGCCGCGGCTCCTGAAAGACGCAGGACATGCGCCCGGGCTCCACGCGCACGGCGCCGGCGTCCGGCGTCTGCAGCCCGGCGAGCACGCGCAGCAGCGTTGTCTTGCCGCAGCCGGACGGGCCCATGAGCGCGATGTGCCCGCTGTCGGGCACGGTGAGGTTCACCTCCCGCAGGACGGCGCGGCCGCCATACGTCACGGTGAGGTCACGCGTCTCGATCATGCGCCGCCTCCCTTCCCGCGCGGGGTGAGCGCGCGCAGCACCAGCCGCTCGAGCCCGACGCTGAGCAGGATGACCGCGAGCGTCCAGGCGAAGAGGTCGGTGGTCTGTAGATACAGCTTCGATTCATAGATCATGCGGCCGATGGCGCTGTGCGGCACGGTGAGCACCTCGGCGGCGATGCCGGCCTTCCAGCCGAAGCCGAGGCCGGAGCGCAGCGCGGCCAGAAAGTGCGGCCGCACGCCCGGCACATAGATCCGCCGCAGGACGCGCCCGCGCGGCCAGCCATACACCCGCGCAAGCTCGAGCAGCGCGGGGTCGGCGCTGCGGATGCCGGTGCAGACATTGCTCCACACGACGGGCAGCACCATGAGCAGCGCGATGAACACCGGCAGCCAGTCGCGCGCGATCCAGATGAGTGCGAGCACGACGAACGACGCCACCGGCGTGGACTTGACGACCGTCATGAGCGGGCGCAGCAGCGCATCGGCCGTCTTCGACGCCGTGCAGGCGACGGCCATGACCACGCCGAGCACGACCGCCCCCAGCACGCCGAGCAGCACCCGGCCGATGGACACGGCCGTGATGCGCCAGAACGCCCCGGTCGCGGCCAGCTCACACAGTCTGTGCACGACGACCCACGGCGCGGGCAGCAGCAGCTCCCGGTGCACGAGCAGCGCCAGCGCCGTCCACGCCGCCAGCCAGAACGCGAGCGTCAGCGCGCCGCGGGCAAAGCGCTTCATTTCAGGATGCAGTAGAAGTCATCGCCCGGCACCTTGCCGCCAATGCTCTGCGGGGCGACGGTGCTCAGCGCCGTGAGAAACTCCGTCAGCGGCGCCTGCATGTCCGCGCCGGACACGAAGCAGACGTTGCAGTTCGGGATGGCCTTGGCGGCCACGGCGGCCTTGGCGAAGATGCCGGCCTCTTCGATCATCTGGCCGGCCTGGTCGGGCTCGGCCGTCAGGTACTCGATGGACGCCTTGTATTCGTCAAGGAAGGCCTTGACCTCGTTCGGGTGAGCGTCTGCAAACGCCTTGCGCACGACGACGCAGCCCTGCACGAGGCTGCCGGCGGGGGCGGCCTTGTCCCACTCGGCGGTCAGGTCGAGCGCGACGGTGAGGTCCGGGTTGGCCGCGCGGGCGATGGTGACCATCGGCTCCGGCAGCACGGCGATGTGCACCTCGCCGGAGGCGAGCGCCGTGTTCAGCTCGGCCGGCTGGGCATAGGTGTTGTCGATGGTGATGTCCGTGCCGGCGGTCAGACCATTTTTCTCGCACAGGTACTGGAAGATGAACGTCGGGTTCTGCACGGGAACATAGACGTTTTTGCCGCGCAGGTCGGCAAAGGACGTGATGGATTCCGTGCCGTCGGTCACGACGTAGAGCACGCCGCGCGTGTTGAGCGCGAGCACCTGCACGGCGCCGTCGGTCTTGTTGTAGAGCGCGGCGGCGGCGTTCGTCGGCAGGGCGGCGATGTCGGCCGTGCCGTTGACGAGCGCGGCGGTGGCGTTGCTCGGGTCAGTCTCGACGGTGAAGCTGTAGTTGAGCGCGGCGGTGCCGGCCTTGCTGTCGGCCATGAGCTTGGCCATGCCGAAGCCGGTCGTGCCGTTGAGCGAGACGACGTTGACGGTCAGGTCCTTGTCGACGGCGCTGCCCGTGTCTTTCTCACCGCAGGCGGCGAGGGCGAGCACCATCAGGACGGCCAGCAGCAGGGCCGTGAGCTTGCGCAGATGTTTCATTGCAGATCTCTCCTTTTCGTAGTTGCCGCCCGCAGGAAGAGGCAAAAATTGCCATGCCCGGAAGGCATGGCGGTGCAGCAGTGCACGCACGCAGCCTTCCACCTCATGGGCGATTCGGTGTCAGATTCGGTGCGGGATCGGCGGCGGCCGGGCCGGAAGCACAGCTTGCGGCGCGGGCGCATAGTTTGCTGCAATTATGCCACGGGCGTGCTGACGTGTCAAGCGTTTGCGGCGAAATTCCCAAAAGCTGCACAGGTGCGGAAAAATGTGTGGATTTGTGAAAAATTCTCGCAGTTTGTCGTTATCAAAACGACGGGACTGGGCATTGAAAATTTTTCATAGATATTGTATGATGGGAAGCAGGGAATCCTGCATCCGGCCGGAATAGGAGCCGGCCCGTGCAAATTTGTTGGAAAGGGAACTGAAAAAATGGAACAGATCGATTACAAATTCATTGACCAGGTCCTCGCAGATCACGCCTGTGACGCCTCGCAGATCATTGCGATCATGCAGGACGTGCAGGGGAAATACCGTTATCTGCCGAAAGACGCGCTGCGCTACATTGCGGACAAGGTGGGCATCAGCGAGTCGAAGATCTACGGCGTGGCGACGTTCTATGAGAACTTCTCGCTCGACGTGAAGGGCAAGTACGTGCTCAAGGTCTGCCGCGGCACGGCGTGCCACGTGCGCAAGTCCGGCAACGTCCTGCAGGCACTCTATGACGCGACCGGCCTGAGCGAGAGCAAGCCGACCTCGGATGACGGCCTGTTCACCATCGAGATCGTGTCGTGCCTCGGCGCGTGCGGTCTGAGCCCGGTCGTCATGGTCAACGACACGGTGCACCCGGCCATGACCCCCGACAAGGCCGTGGATCTCATCGAGGAGCTGCGTGAAAAGGAGGGTGCATAATGCGTCAGAGAATCGAATCCCTGGAGCAGTTCCGCGCCCTGCAGGCCGACTACATGGCCGCGCGCGACGCGGAAAAGCGAAAGATCCTCGTCTGCTGCGGCACGGGCTGTGTCGCCGGCGGCAACCTGAACGTCTATCATGAGCTCAAAAAGCGCATGGACGAGCTGGGCATCCCGTGCGAGGTGTCCCTGACCGAGCACCATGCCGATGCCATCGGCCTGAAAAAGTCCGGCTGCCACGGCTTTTGCGAGATGGGCCCGCTGGTCCGCATCGAGCCGGAGGGCTGGCTGTACACGAAGTGCCAGGTCAGCGACGTGGAGGAGATCATCCAGAAGACCATCCTCGGCGGCGAGTTCATCGAGCGCCTGGGCTACAACCAGAACGGCGAGCTGTATGAGCGCCAGGAGGACATCCCGTTTTACAAAAAGCAGACCCGCCGCGTGCTTGAGCACTGCGGCCATATCGACGCGGAATCCATCGAGGAGTACCTGTCCATCGGCGGCTACGGCGCGCTGGCCAAGGCCCTGTTCGAGATGCAGCCGGACGAGATCGTCCAGGCCGTGAGCGATTCCGGTCTGCGCGGCCGCGGCGGCGCCGGCTTCCCGACCGGGAAGAAGTGGGCCCAGGTCGCGGCACATACGGAAGAGCCCGTCAAGTACATCGTCTGCAACGGCGACGAGGGCGACCCCGGCGCCTTCATGGACCGCTCCTGCATGGAGGGCGATCCGCACAAGGTCATCGAGGGCATGATCGTCGCGGGCGTGGCCACCGGCTCCACCGAGGGCTACATCTATGTCCGCGCCGAGTACCCCATGGCCGTGCACCGTCTGACCATCGCCATCGAGCAGGCCAAGGAGCTCGGCCTGCTGGGCGACAACATCCTCGGCAGCGGCTTCAACTTCCACATGCACATCAACTGCGGCGCAGGCGCGTTCGTCTGCGGCGAGGGCTCGGCCATGACCGCGTCCATCGAGGGCAACCGCGGTATGCCGCGCACGAAGCCCCCGCGCTCCGTCGACAAGGGCCTGTACGGCAAGCCCACCTGCCTGAACAACGTCGAGACGTTTGCCAACGTGCCCGACATCATCAAAAAGGGCGCGGACTGGTTCAAGTCCGTCGGCACCGAGGGCAGCTCCGGCACGAAGGCCTTCGCCCTGACCGGCAACGTCGTCAACACCGGCCTGATCGAGGTGCCCATGGGCACGACGATGCGCGAGGTCGTGTACGACATCGGCGGCGGCATCAAAAACGGCAAAGCGTTCAAGGCCGTGCAGATCGGCGGCCCGTCCGGCGGCTGCCTGACCGAGGCGCACATGGACCTGCCCATGGACTTTGACTCGCTGAAAAAGGCCGGCGCCATCATCGGCTCCGGCGGCCTCGTCGTCATGGACGAGGACACGTGTATGGTGTCCATCGCGCAGTTTTTCATGAACTTCATCTGCAACGAGTCGTGCGGCAAGTGCACCCCGTGCCGCGAGGGCACGACCCGTATGCTCGACATTCTCACCCGGATCACGAAGGGCAACGGCAAACCCGGCGACATTGAGGAGCTGCGCTCCCTCGCCAAGATGATCCAGAACTCCTCCCTGTGCGGTCTCGGCAAAACTGCGCCGAACCCCGTGCTGTCCACGCTCGCGAACTTCGAGGACGAATACCGCGAGCACATCTTCGACAAGAAGTGCCGCACCGGCAGCTGCCGCAGCCTGACGACGTATGTCATCGACCCGGCCATCTGCAAGGGCTGCACGAAGTGCGCGCGCAACTGCCCGGCCGGCGCCATCACCGGCGAGCTGAAAAAGCCGCACCACATCGACACAGACAAATGCATCAAGTGCGGCACCTGCAAGACCTGCTGCCCGTTCGGTGCGATCAAGGAGGCGTGAGCAATGGCTGAAAAGAAAATGATCATCGACGGCGTGTCCTGCCCGTTCACGACCGAGCGCAACGTGCTGGAGGTCGCCCGCAACAACGGCATCGACATCCCCTCGCTTTGTTACTGTGAAAACCTGTCCATCTACGGCGGCTGCCGCCTGTGCCTCGTCGAGAACGACCGCGGCAAGATGGACGCGGCCTGCTCCATGCAGCCGCGCGACGGCATGGTCGTCAACACCCACACGAAACAGGTGCTCGACAGCCGCCGCACCACGCTGCAGCTGCTCATGAGCAGCCACCGGGCCGACTGCCTGACCTGCGACCAGAGCGGCCGCTGCAAGCTGCAGGAGTACGCCCGCCGCTACCACGTGGACGCGCACCGCTTCGAGCCCAACACCTACTGCACCGAGCCGATGGACCTCTCCTCGCCGAGCATCGTGCGCGACCCGAGCAAGTGCATCCTCTGCGGATTGTGCGTGCGCACCTGCGCCGAGATCCAGAACATCGGCGCGGTCGATTTCAGCGGCCGCGGCAAGAAGGCGCACATCTCCGCCGACTTCGGCAAGACCCTCAAGGACACCGACTGCGTCGGCTGCGGCCAGTGCGCGTCCGTGTGCCCGACGGGTGCGATCACCATCCGCAATGAGACCGAGAAATTCTGGTCCATGCTGCAGGATAAAAACCGCAAGGTCGTCGTGCAGTACGCGCCCAGCGTGCGTGTCGGCATGGCCGAGCGCTTCGGCATGCCCGCCAATGAGCCCTGCACCGGCAAGCTCGTCGCCGCGCTGCGCCGCCTCGGCGCCGACGTGGTGTACGATACGAACCTCACGGCCGACCTGACGATCATGGAGGAGTCGGCAGAGTTTCTCGAGAAGGTCAAGACCGGCGCGAAGCTGCCGATGTTCACCTCCTGCTGCCCCGGCTGGATCCAGCACGTGGAGCACCGCCACCCGCACCTCATGCCCCAGGTGAGCACCTGCGGCAGCCCGATGGCGATGTTCGGCTCGCTCATCCGCAAGCAGTTCGCGGGCGAGAACGTCTATTCCGTGGCCATCATGCCCTGCACCGGCAAGAAGTTTGAGGCCGCGCGCCCCGAGCTCGAGAAGGACGGTGAGCGGCTCATCGACCTCGTCATCACGACGAGCGAGCTGTGCGACATGATCGAGGAGGCCGGCATCGACTTTGCCCACCTCCCGGACGAGGAGCCGGACGCTCCGCTCGGCGACTACACCGGCGCCGGCGTCATCTTCGGCGTGACCGGCGGCGTGACCGAGGCCGTCATCCGCCGCGTGCTCGACGATGCCAGCCCCAACACCCTGCAGACCATTGCCGAGTGCGGCGTGCGCGGACTCGAGGGCATCAAGGCCTTCACCGTCACGGCCGGCGACCTGACCATCCGCATCGCGGTGGCCAACGGCCTGGCCAATGCCGACAAGCTCATCGCCAAGGTCGAGTCCGGCGAGGAGCAGTTCGACTTCATCGAGGTCATGGCCTGCCCGAACGGCTGCATCGGCGGCGGCGGCCAGCCCCCCGCCTGCAACAAGCGCAAGGCCGAGCGTGCCGAGGCCATCTTCAAGGCCGATGAAGCCTGCGCCCTGCGCATCCCGCAGCAGAACCCCGACCTGGGCTATGTCTACGACACCCTGCTCCAGGGCCGCGCCCACGAGCTGCTGCACATCCACTACCCGGCCCACGGCCAGCACAGCTGACCCGCCGGGGGCCCCGGTTTGGCGCATGGCCCCCGGCCCGCGTAAGCCCCGGCTGTGTCCGGCCCCGGCTGCGTAAGCCCCGGCCCACCCCGCCGGAAACCCCATCTCACCCGAAACGTGCATGGAAGCCACCCTTCCATGCACGTTTTTTCGTTGGGTAGATTTTGTGCCAGCCCCAAGCCTTCTCCCCGAGGAGAAGATGCCGAGCTTTGCTCGCCGGATGCCGTGGAAGCGTCTCGCCCCCTCCGGCGCCGTCGATCACGCACCGCTTCCTGCGTGATCTCCTGCTTCCAGTTTAGTATGCTTTTGCATAACTTGTCAAGCGTTTTTTCTCTCGTCAGAAAAGCCAGCCAGCGCGCCCTGCGCAGCTCCCGCGTCCTGCTCCGCACGATTGCCACAGCGCACCCAGCCGCAAATCCGCACCACACCGCTCCCCGGCCAACCGTCCCGCACCACGCCGCTCCCCGGCCAACCGTCCCGCA
>ERZ1023683.147-NODE-147-length-21133-cov-7.319006_pt1 | contig 21133 bp, 20 predicted proteins | sample MGYA00380345_ERZ1023683 | MGnify/ENA primary metagenome ERZ1023683 (study PRJEB33179, sample SAMN07449040) | human gut metagenome | biome: Human-gut; feature: Human associated habitat; material: Faeces | host: Homo sapiens | place: India:Kasaragod | collected...
AAGTACGACAAGGAAATCGCGCTCGCAGCGCAGGAATTTGAGGCTGCATAAGATGAGTTCTAGGACCAGTATTTTTGCCTTCATGCTCTGCGGCGTGCTGACGAATAACTTCATCTTCTCGCAGTTCCTCGGCTGCTGCCCGTTCCTCGGCTGCTCGAGCAAGATCGACACCGCCGCCGGCATGGGCCTCGCCGTCACGTTCGTCATGGGTCTGGCGTCCGCCATCTGCTGGCTCGTCAACCTGCTGCTGGTCCAGCTCGGTCTGGCGTTCCTGCAGACGATCGCTTACATCCTCGTCATCGCCGCGCTCGTGCAGTTCATCGAGATGTTCCTCAAAAAGTCCATCCCGTCCCTGTACTCCGCGCTCGGCATCTACCTGCCCCTCATCACCACCAACTGCGCCGTGCTCGGCGTCGTGCTGCTCAACACGCAGTACAGCTTCGGCTTTGTGCAGAGCGTGGTCTACGGTGTGTTCGGCGGCCTCGGCTTCATGCTCGCCATCTGCCTGTTCGCAAGCGTGCGCGAGAAGCTCGAGTTTGCCGACTATCCGGAGAGCTTTGAGGGCTTCCCGATCTGCCTCGTCTCCGCCGGTCTGCTGGCCCTGGCTTTCATGGGCTTCTCCGGCATGAAGATCGGCTAAGGAGGGCGTGAATATGAACTTTACTTTGATTCTCGAAGGGATCGCCGTCCTCGGCGCCATGGGCGCCATCTTCGGCGCGCTGCTGGCGTTCGCCGCCAAGATCTTCCATGTGGAAGTCGACCCCAAGCAGGAGGCCGTGCGTGAGTGCCTTGCCGGCGCCAACTGCGGCGGCTGCGGCTACCCCGGCTGCGACGGTTATGCCGCTGCGGTCGCGGCGGGCAAGGCTCCGGTCAACTGCTGCGTCGCCGGCGGCCAGGAAGCTGCCGACAAGATCGCTGCGATCATGGGCGTCTCCGCCGGTGCGGAGGAGAAGATGGTTGCGTTCGTGCCGTGCTCCGGCGCGGAGGGCGTCGCCGTCAAGCGCTTCAACTACCAGGGGCCCCAGGATTGCCAGGCTGCCATGCTGTTCGGCGGCAAGAGCAATAAGGAGTGCCGCTTCGCCTGCATCGGTCTCGGCAACTGCGCCAAGGCCTGCAAGTTCGGCGCCATGCACATCGTCAACGGCGTCGCCAAGGTCGACCGCGACAAGTGCGTCGGCTGCATGGCCTGCGCCGATGCCTGCCCGAAGAAGATCATCGAGCGCGTGCCGTATAAGCAGGCTGTGCTCGTCGGCTGCCGTAATCAGGACAAGGGCGCCGTCACGCGCAAGATCTGTGACGTCGGCTGCATCGGCTGCATGAAGTGCCAGCGCGAGTGCCCGGCGGAAGCCATCAAGATCGAGAACTTCGTGTCCACGATCGACTATGACAAGTGCGTCGGCTGCGGCCATTGCGCCGATATCTGCCCGCGCGGCATCATCAACCTCATGGATCTGGTCAAGCAGTAAGCTGCGGCCGGTCATCACAGCAACAGACAGACGGACATTTCGGTGTCCGTCTGTTTTTTGCGCACGGGGCACGGAAACGTCCCTTTTCCTGCGGCGCGCGATGTGCTACAATAGAAAAAATACGCGCAAGGAGGCCGCCATGTACCAGACCCGCCCCGATGATTACGCCGCGTTCCGGTGCCTGGCCGGGGCGTGCCCGCAGACGTGCTGCGCCGCGTGGGAGATCGTCGTCGATCCCGACGCGCAGGACGCCTATCTGCGCCTGCAGCATCCGCTGGCGGCAAAGCTGCGGCGCGTGCTGCGCGTGGACAGCGAGGGCGACACGTACTTTGCGCAGACGGACGGGCGCTGCCCGTTTCTGTGTGTGGACGGCCTGTGTGAGCTGCAGCGCACGCTCGGTGAGCAGAGCCTGTGCCGCACGTGCCGGGACTTTCCGCGCTGGGAGGTGCTGCTGTGCGACCGGGTGGAGCAGGGACTATCACCCGCGTGCCCGGAGGCCGCGCAGCGACTGCTGGCGCGCTCCGCGCCCCTGCGGTTCGTCTCCGCGCCGCTGCCGGACGACGGCTATGTGCCCGGCGCGCGGGAGCGGCGGCTGACCGCCGCCGTCACGACGGTGCGCGACCGGGTGCTCGCGCTGCTGGCGCGGCCGGGGCATACGGTGGGGGAAAACCTCGCGGCGGCGCTCGCTTTCGCCCGCGCGGCACAGCGCCAGCTCGACCGGCACCGCATCGCGGCGCTGGCCGCCGGGAAGGTGCCGGCGGCGGTCGATGCAGCGCCCGAACCCATGACGCCGGCGGCGTTGGCGGCGGCGTTCGCGTCGCCGGAGCCGCTCGATCCCAGCTGGCCGGAACTGCTCCGGCGGATGGCGGCGCTCCCTGCCTGCCCACCGTTCAGGATGACGGCCGTGCAGCGTACGTGCCTCGCGCAGATGATCGTCTGGCGGCACGGTATGGACGCGCTCGACGACCGTGATGTGGTCTTTCCCGTGCGGTACGCGGACGCAACGCTGCGGCTGCTCGCCTGTCTGGCGGCGGTGAGCGATTGCACGGACGCGCAACTCGTCGTGCTCGTCACGCGCGAGGTGGAAAACGACCCCGAAGCCCTGTCCCGGCTGCGCGCCGGGCTGCAGATAGAAATCAAAATGAATGCTCAGGAGGCACGCGACGATGAAAAAATGTAACTGCAAGATCATGAATACCCTCGGCAAGTACCAGAAGATCTGGCCGTGGATCGGCGTGGCGGGCTACGCTGTCGATGGCGCGGAAGCCGTGCTCAAGCACACGAAGTGGGGCAAGGCGCACTACAAACTGCGTATGCTCATCCACGGCGCGGGCGCGGGGCTGCTGTGCCTCGGCGCGGGCGTACACACGGTGCAGGCGTTTGCAACGGGCAAGGCGGATGTGCCCGCCATCGTCAGCGGGTCGGTCATCGGCTCGGGCATCCTCGGCCTGAACTACACGCACGCCGCGGCCAAGAAAATCGGCCCGAAGCAGGCGCGCGTCATGCACCGCGTGTTCTGCGGCGTGACGGGCCTCGGCATGGCGATGCACGTGTTCGCCGTCAAGCAGCCGAAGCAGTAAAGCGCGTCAATATGCCAATCAGCCGGGAACCGATCGGTTCCCGGCTGATTTTTGGTTATTCGTTTTCCGGACGGGCTTCCGGCTGCGGCAGTATTCCAGAAGATCGCTGATCTCGCAGCCGAACACACAGCAGACCTTTGCGAGGGAATCGAGGTCCACCATTTGCACACCCCTTATTCCCGGTTAGTGTACCAAAGGAATTACCTGCTGACGTTTACCATATGAAAGGTTATCCTTATATCAGGTAAATAATTAGGAGGGATATCCATGGATGAGACGCTCATGACTTATCTGCGCAACATCATTTCACTGGAGCAGGCGGTATATGTTGAGACGAGTGGATGATGTTCCTGAAATGATGAAGAGGCCGGCAAAACCGCGCCGGGAAGCGGGGCAGAAAACAGAAAGCAGCCGCAGCGTCCTGACCGCTGCGGCTGCTGTTGTGCTGTGCGCGGATGCGTGGTAAGATAAGAGGTGACAGGCCGGGCGGCCGGGATCTGAAGGAGGAATGTACATGACCGAGCGGGAAAAAATGCAAAACCGAAAGCTGTATGACGCCAACGACAGGGCACTCTGCGCCGACCGCGTGCGGGCCAAGGAGCTGTGCCATGCCTACAATCAGCTGTGGCCCTCGGACGAAGCCGGGAAGCGGGAGATCCTCAGGCGGCTTCTGGCGAAAACGGGCGAGGATTTTTGCGTGACGGCCCCGTTCTGGTGCGACTATGGCTACAACATCCGGCTCGGAGAGCACTTTTACGCCAACCATAACCTTGTCATTTTGGACTGTGCCGCGGTGACATTCGGCGATCATGTATTTGTGGCGCCGAACTGTGGGTTTTATACGGCCGGTCATCCGATCGATGCCGCGCGCCGCGAGCTGGGACTGGAGTATGCCTATCCCATCACCGTAGGCGATCATGTGTGGATCGGCGGCGGCGTGCAGGTCATGCCCGGCGTCACGATCGGGAGCAATGTCGTGATCGGGGGCGGAAGCGTTGTCGTCCGGGACATCCCGAGCGATTCGGTTGCCGTCGGCAATCCCTGCAGGGTCATTCGCCCAATTACGGAGGCAGACAAACAGACCTGCTGGGACAGATAGCGCCCGGCTGCGCAGCAAGAGAAAAGCAGGATGCAAAATCAAAATTCGGAGGCCAGGCGAAATGAAGAAAGAGAAACGCTTCGAGATCGTGTATCAGGAAGGCGGTTTCATGGGCGCAAAAACGATCTATGTAGATAAAGAGACGGGCGTGAATTATCTCTTTATCGCAAGCGGATACGCGGGTGGATTGACGCCGTTGTTGGATGCGGAGGGAAAGCCCGTCATCACAAAAGGGACTGCCGGCTGATAAAACCGCGTTTCCCATCCGGTGCAATCTGATGCAAACAGGCGCTTTGCCATGACAGAGAAAAGCCCGGCGTGACCGAAAGGTCACGCCGGGCGATTTTTCTTTGCTGTGCAGGCGCTCAGCCGGTGGTGACATAGCTGCCCGATTCCGGCGCCTGAGTGAGAAACGGCACGAAGCGCGTCGCCGCGTCAAAGCTGCTGTCGGCCGCGATGGCGCTCTGGAGCGTGCCGACGTTGTCGGTTGATGCAAACACGCACACGCGGTCAAACAGCTTCGGGAACACCGCCATGTCCTGCCCGGACTGCGCGGCCTTGTCCTGCAGGATGGAGTCCGCGCTCACGACGGCGCTCACGCGCAGGCCCGTGGCGGTCAGGTTCGCGCGCAGGTACTTCGCCAGCGCGACGACCGCGTCCGTGCGCGAGGGCGTGCCGCTCTGGGACGCATATTTGAGCTCCGTGGCCGCGAGCGGCTGCTGCAGGTACGAGAACGCGACCTCGTCAAAGCCCAGGTCGTGCAGCTCCTTGCAGAGGCTGACGAGGTACGTGCGGATGAACGTGTTGTACGGGTCGACCCAGCCGCCGGAGCCGTCGGTATACGCGCTGCCGGACGCGGTCTGCAGCGCGGTGGCGGCGTAGCGCTCGGCCATGAGCGTGTCGACGCACGTGCTCACGACGGCGACGACGTAGATGTTCTGCCCCTTGACGGTCCGGATCGCGTCGGCGAGCTCGGCCGTGCCGTTGACGCCGTAGGCCGCGGCGTCCGAGACGCCGGACTTCCAGCTCAGCGTGCCGCCGGGGGCCTTCATCTGCAGCACGAGGGCGTTGCCGCCCGCCGCCTTCACGGCGGAGGCCGCGCGCGTGAGCCCGTCGGGCGTGATCTTGTCGGCCGTCAGGTACTGTGCGTGCAGCTCGGTGAGACCCTTGCCCGCGTCGGAGACGATGCCGGAATAGTCCGGGTCCTCGAGCACAACCTCGGTGTCGACCGTCTCGGGCTGGCCGTCGGCGGTCACAGGGGCGGGCGTTTCCATGATGGGGAAGACGACGTGCAGAGAGCCGTCGCTGTCATAGACGATGTATTTCTGGCCGGCGTAGAAGAGAATGACGGCCAGCACGATCAGCCCGGCGAGGATCCACAGGATCACCGGCCAGGCCTTGCCCCGGCTGCGCCGGGCGCGGTAAACGTCGTTGCGATGGGCGCGCATCGGCACACCTCCTTTGGGTCAGGCGGCGTCAGCCGCGGTTTTCAATGTCGCTGATGAGGGCAATGCGGCGCGCGTGGCGGCCGCCCTCAAATTCGGTGGTCAGGAACGTGTCCACGATCTTGAGCGCGAGGCCCGGGCCGAGCACGCGCGCGCCCATGGCGAGAATGTTCGCGTCGTTGTGGCGGCGGGTCATCTCGGCGGAGTAGCAGTCCCCGCACAGGGCGGCGCGGATGCCCTTGACCTTGTTCGCGGAGATGGAGATGCCGATGCCGGTGCCGCAGATGAGGATGCCGCGCGCGCACTCCCCGGCCGCGACGGCGCGGGCCACGGCCTCGCCGTAGATGGGGTAGTCGCAGCTCTCCTCGCTGTACGTGCCGAAGTCCTTGTAGGCGAGCCCGAGCTCGTCCAGATGGCGCATGACCTCCTGCTTGAGGGCAAAGCCGCCGTGGTCACATCCGATCGCAATCATATACAATACCTCGATTTCTGTAAGTTTCCCCGGCGTTAAAACGGCCAGTCCGGGAGCCATTTGAGCACATTCCATGCGTAGTCGCGCGGGATCGTCACGCCCGTGAGCACGGGGAAAAACAGCGCGAAGAGCACACCGTTTGCCGCCGTGAAGGCGTACACGATGCCGAGATAGCCGCGCTGCCGCAGCCGATCGAACACGTACCCGAGCGCGAGCACGAGAAAGAGCGTCGCCGCGAAGTAGTGGTATTCGAACGTCAGGCGCGAGATGAACACCCACGGCAGCACCTGCGCCAGATAGCCGACGAGAATAAAGAGCGCCGTGCGGTCGCGCTTCGCCGCGCGATACGCGAGCACCGGCAGCGCCAGCAGCCCGCCCCAGCACAGCAGGGGGTTGACGAACGCGCCGATGGTCGACACCGTCCCGTCGCCGTAGGACAGGTAGTAGAGGATCGGCCGCAGGTCGAGCAGCCACTGCCACCAGCGCGAGGCATACGGATGCGTGGCGACAAGGCCGGAATGATACGTGAACATGAAGCGCTGGTTTTCCAGCACGATGGTGGCGTATTCGCGCGTGAAGTACATGCCGGCGCCGTGCAGGCCGCGCGCCGCGCCGTAGGGGTAATAGCTTGCATAATAGATCATGCCCGGCACGAGCACGAAAAACACGAGGCAGAAGCCGATGTTACCCAGCAGGCGGCGGAGATACCGGCGGCCGTTACCGGCCCGGTGCGCCCGCACGCCGGCAAAGATCCAGTGCAGCGCCCAGAGCACGCCGAGGCCCGCTCCGGCGTAGAGACACGTCCACTTCGTGGCCGCGCCGATGCCGAACGTGACGCCGCAGGCGGCGAGATGGCGCAGCCGCCCCTCCGTGAAGTACCGGTACAAAAACAGGTACATGAGCAGGATGAACAGTGTCGCAAAGCTGTCGATGGTTGCGATGCGCGTCTGCGTCAGATGCATGAAGTCGAACGCCAGCAGCGCCGCGCCGCACAGGGCCACGCGGTCGTCGCGGAACATGCGGCGCAGCAGGTCCCACATCCGCGGCAGCATGGCCGCGCCGAAGAGCGTGCCCATGCAGCGCCAGCCGAGCGGCGTCATGCCGAAGAGCACGATGCCGAGCGAGAGGATCTCCTTGCCGAGCGGCGGGTGCGAGACTTCATACGGATACACGCCGCGCAGGTGCTCGTAGGCCGTGCGCGCGTGGTAGATCTCGTCAAAATACGTGCTGTTGTAGTACGTGGACGCGGCGGGCACGGTGTCCGCCTCGTCACAGAGGGCGTCCGCGTCCGCGGGGCCTATCATGTCGCGTACGCCGATGCGGCTGCCCTGCAGGTCATAGAGCGCGAGCTCGCCGAGCTCCATGTGCGCGCTCGCCGTGATGCGGACATAGGCCGCCGTGGCGGGCGCGGTGTCGGTCATTTCCGGCTGGAGCCATTTGAAGAGGTCGGCATAGCCCTGCGGCATCGTGCCGGCGGGCGTGAAGGTCACGCCGTCGGCCGAATAGGCGAGGGTGTACTCGCCCGTGGACAGGCCGGGGTAGTACCACACGGTGGCGATGGCGGTCTCGCGCTCGAGCGCGAGCACGGCCGATTCGCCCGCCTCGAACGTGCAGAACTGCTGCGGGTCGCGCGCGGAGCCAAGGTTCCAGAACGCTGCGACGGCGTACACCGCCGTCAGCACTGCGATCGCGATGCCGCCGCGGCGGCCTGTGCGCCGGGGGATGGGTGCGCGCGCGGGCAGGCACAGATGCGCCAGCAGCACGAGCGTGAGCGTGATGGCGGCTGCGAGCAGAATGTACCGGAGCGCTGCCATGCGCGGTCCCTCCCTTCGCCGGAATGTCGGATGCTCTATATTATAGTACAGCGCGGCGGCCCTGTCCAGAAAAGAATCCGCCGGAGGGGCGGCGGCACTTGACATCTGTCCGGAATAAAGTTAGAATAATGTGATTGTATTTTTGGCGGCGGATGGAGCGCCGCCACGAATATCGTTATGTTCCCGGCGGGTGCGCTTGATGGCCCGCCTTTTCCAACTTGAAAGAATATCGTAGAAAAAATCTGAAGAAACGGAGGATTACAATTTCATATGTCGTTACCAATAGCACTCGGTTGTATCATCGCAGCGCTTGTGGTTGGTTGTATCCTTGGCGGGCTTTACCGCAAAAAGGTCTCGGAACGCGAGATCGGCAGTGCGGAAGAGAAGGCCAAGCAGATCATAAATGACGCCTATAAGAGTGCCGAGAGCAAGCGGCGCGAGACCCTGCTCGAGGCCAAGGAAGAGATCCACAAGAGCCGGACAGAGTACGAGCGCGAGGTCAAGGAGCGCCGCGCGGAGCTGCAGAAGCAGGAGCGCCGCCTCCAGCAGAAGGAGGAGACCCTCGACCGCAAAACGGACACGCTCGACAAAAAGACGGACGCCCTCAACCAGAAGATCGCCGCGATCGACACCAAGCAGAACGAGATCAATCAGCTCAAAAAGACCCAGATGGAGCTGCTCGAGAAGATCTCCGGCTATACGGTCGAGGAGGCCAAGGCCTTCCTCATCAACAGCCTGAAGGACGACGTCGTGCATGAGCAGGCGCTCATGGTCAAGGAGATCGAGGCCCAGTACAAGGACGAGGCCGACAGCCGCGCCCGCGAGATCATCGCCACCGCCATCCAGCGCTGCGCCGCCGACCATGCCAGCGAAGTGACCGTGTCGGTCGTGCCGCTGCCGAACCAAAATATAAAGTGCCGCAACATCGGCCGCGAGGGCAGCAAAATCCGCGCCATCGAGACGCTCACCGGCTGCGACCTCATCATCGACGACACGCCCGAGGCCATCACGCTCTCGAGCTTCGACCCCGTGCGGCGTGAAGTCGCGCGCATCGCGCTCGAAAAGCTCATTCAGGACGGCCGCATCCATCCCGCCCGCATCGAGGAAATGGTCGCCAAGGCCCAGAAGGAGGTCAACGCCACCATCAAGGCCGAGGGCGAGCGTGCCGTTTTCGAGACGAACATCCACGGCCTGCATCCCGAGCTCATCAAGCTGCTCGGCCGCATGAAGTACCGCACCAGTTACGGCCAGAATGTGCTCAACCACTCCATCGAGGTTTCGCACATTGCCGGCCTGCTCGCTTCCGAGCTCGGCGTCGACGTGGCCACCGCCAAGCGCGCCGGTCTCCTGCACGACATCGGCAAGGCCATCGACCACGAGGTCGAGGGCAGCCACGTGACCATCGGCGTCAACATCGCCCGCAAGTATAAGGAGTCCGAGGAAGTCATCCACGCCATCGAGGCCCACCACGGCGACGTGGAGGCCCACACCGTCGTCGCCTGCCTCGTTCAGGCGGCCGACGCCATCTCCGCCGCGCGCCCCGGCGCCCGGCGCGAGAACATCGAGAACTATGTCAAGCGTCTCGAAAAGCTCGAGGAGGTCACCAAGAGCTTCCCCGGCATCGCCAACTGCTTTGCCATTCAGGCCGGCCGCGAGATCCGCATCATGGTCAAGCCCGAGGAGGTCTCGGAGGATCAGATGGTGCTGCTCGCGCGCGACATCGCCAAGAAGATCGAGGACGAGCTGACCTACCCCGGTCAGATCAAGGTCAATCTCCTGCGCGAGACCAAGGCCGTCGATTACGCGAAGTGACCCAAAGCACAAACAAAACGCCCGCCGGGAAACCGGCGGGCGTTTGCGCGTCTGGTGCATTTTGGGAACAGCGGACGCAAGTGCCGGTTTTGCGACAGATGCATGAAAAAATGCATGAAAAACGAATCTGTTACAAAAAGGAAAGAAATACTTGACAAAAACGGTAGATTTATGGTAACATTTTTTCGGAACTGATAAAAATTGTTCCAAAACACGAAAGGAGAGTAAAATTCATGATTTGGGATTGCCCGTTTTGCTTCCTCGGATGGCTGCATGATCAGTGGGGCTGGGACCACGAAATGGCCGAGAAGTTCAGATCCATGTGCCCGAACAAGTAATTGATTTTTTGTGTGCTGTTAACCGGTAGCACGCTGTCAGCCCGCCCGGGGCTGAGCCAACCTTACGAGGCCTGACGCTTTGCGTCAGGCTTTGTTTTTTGCCCGGGTTTGACAGCCTGCGCGCGGGTGTGTAGAATGGGCGCAGAGACCAAAACGGATGGGCGGGGAGATGCGATGAAGCGGAAGCGGTACAAGCTCTATGACAATTACACGACTTATTTTATCTTACTAGGGCTTGGCTTTTATTATGTTTTGGTGATTGGACTTGATGTTTGGGTGTTTTGTGCATCTGATGACGTGTCATCTTGGATTCCGTTTTTTCTGATCATCACCTGTCCTGCTGTTTTGACGATCGTTTTAGCGTATAAGCCGCAGGGATTTAGTCGGCTTTTAACGCGCTGCAGCTTTGATGCCGAAGGCATCCACTGCTTAAGTCCACGCTGGGGGCGCTTTACGCTTCGGTGGGATGAAATTCGTACATATGGGTTTTATGGGTACTCCTTTTCCTATATGTCCATGCCGTTTTTGTACTTCTCGCTGGACCCGGCGGAGTACGCACCCCAAAATGGCGGCGAGGTGGCGCAAATCGGCCGCGACCGGATCATTTTTCAGTATCGGGCGTCCATCTGGGCGGCGCTGACGGAGTATATGCCGCGGGATATGGTCAAGCGGCTGGACGATGTGATCCGCAATGAACGCGGCGGGCATTTCCAGCGAAGGCCCGGCGCGTGAGCGGGCGAGCCTGCTGCACCGTGGATCGAGAAGAAAGCAGACAGCAAAAAATCCGGCGCCCGCATCGCGGGCGCCGGATCTTGCTTTGTCTGTTGTTTTGCCGGGGCAGGGAGGATCAGTACATGCCGCCCATGTCCGGGGCAGCCGGAGCGGCCGGAGCGGCCTTCTCGGGCAGATCGGCCACCAGAGACTCGGTGGTCAGGACCATGGAGGAGACGGACGCGGCGTTCTCGAGCGCGCTGCGGCAGACCTTGGTCGGGTCGACGATGCCGTTTTCGATCATGTCGCCGAAGGTGTCATGCGCGGCGTCGTAGCCGAAGTTGGCGTTCTTGCTCTTGCTGACCTTATCGAGGATGACCGCACCCTCAACGCCGGCGTTGGCCGCGATCTGGCAGATCGGGGCGCGCAGGGCCGTGGCGATCATGTTCGCGCCGGTCTTTTCGTCGCCGGAGAGCTTGGCAGCGGCAGCCTGTGCGGCCTTGCTGGCCACGACATACGCCGTGCCGCCGCCGGCCACGATGCCCTCTTCGACGGCTGCGCGGGTCGCGTTGAGCGCGTCCTCGATGCGCAGCTTCTTTTCCTTCATCTCGGTCTCGGTCGCAGCGCCGACCTTGATGACCGCAACACCGCCGGACAGCTTTGCCAGGCGCTCCTGCAGCTTCTCCTTATCGTACTCGGAGGTCGTCGTCTCGATCTGGGCGTGGATCTGCGCAATGCGGGCCTGGATGTCGTCCTTGGCCCCGGCACCCTCGACGATGGTCGTGGTCTCCTTCGTGACCTTGACCTGACGTGCGTGGCCGAGCTGGGCCAGCGTGGTGTCCTTGAGCTCCATGCCGAGGTCGGTCGAGATGACCTGGCCGCCGGTCAGGATGGCAATGTCCTGCAGCATTTCCTTGCGGCGGTCGCCGAAGCCGGGGGCCTTGACGCACACGCAGGTGAACGTGCCGCGCAGCTTGTTGAGGATGATGGTGGCCAGCGCCTCGCCCTCGATGTCGTCGGCGATGATGACGAGCTTCTTGCCCGCATTCAGCACGGCCTCGAGCACCGGCAGGATCTCCTGAATGTTCGAGATCTTCTTGTCCGTGATGAGGATGAGCGCGTCGTCAATGACGGCCTCCATCTTGTCGTTATCGGTGACCATATACGGGGTGACATAGCCGCGGTCGAACTGCATGCCTTCGACGACCTCGGAATAGGTCTCGGCGGTCTTGCTCTCCTCGACGGTGATGACGCCGTTCTGGCTGACCTTCTCCATCGCCTCGGCGATGAGCTTGCCGATGTGCTCGTCACTGGAAGAGATCGCGCCGACACGCGCGATGTCGCCGCTGCCGCTCACGGGCTGGGAGTTGGTGCGGATGGCATCGACGGCCGCCTCGGTCGCCTTCTGGATGCCGCGGCGCATGACCATCGGATTCGCGCCGGCGGCGAGGTTCTTCAGACCCTCGCGGATCATCGCCTGCGCCAGCACGGTGGCGGAGGTGGTGCCGTCGCCCGCGACGTCGTTGGTCTTGGTGCTCACTTCGCGGATGAGCTGCGCGCCCATGTTCTCAAACGGGTCCTCGAGCTCGATCTCTTTTGCGATCGTCACGCCGTCGTTCGTAATCAGCGGAGCGCCGAACTTCTTGCCCAGCACCACGTTGCGGCCCTTGGGGCCGAGGGTGATCTTGACGGTATCTGCAAGCTGATCCACGCCGCGCTGCAGCGCCTTGCGTGCTTCTTCACCATAAATGATCTGTTTTGCCATAATGATAGCCTCCTAAAATCAAAGCGGTTGGATTACTCGACGACGGCCAGAATGTCGCCCTGACGCACGATGGAATATTCCTCGCCGTCCACCTTCACGGTGGTGCCGGAGTACTTGCCGACGATCACGCGGTCGCCCGCGGCGACGGTCATCTTCACTTCGTTGCCGTCCACCATGCCGCCCGGGCCGACTTCCACGACCTCGAACATCTCGGGCTTCTCCTGCGCGGATGCTGCCAGGATCAGGCCGCTCTTGGTCTTTTCCTCGGCCTTGAACTGCTTGAGGATCACACGGTCTGCCAACGGTTTGAGTTTCATAATCTATATGCCTCCTAATATTGAATACAAAAAAGCGATGCGTTAGCACTCAATTCCATGGAGTGCTAACGCATCATACTATACCACAAATTTTCGGATTATCAAGCCCCTGACGAAATTTTTTTGTAAACGTTTTATGACCGCGTTTTTTCGTCAGGAATGGACAAATTCGCGCGTCTCGTGGCCGCCCGCGGTCTCGGGGTGGAAGAAGGCCATATTCGCCGGCACGAGGAAGTTCACGCCGCCGGGAATGAGGTCAAAGTTCACGTGCTTGCCGTAGAGGGCCTCGCCGTCGACGTTCACAACGAGTTCCTGCTCGCTGTCGATCTCGAGATGGCCGCCCTCGAGGTGGGTGATGAGATTTGCCAGCTCGCGGTAGCGGCCCTTGGCGTACTTGCCGACGAGCCGGATGAACGTCAGACGCGAGACATCGCGCACGACGAGAAACTCCAGCTTGCCGTTGTCGGGCCGGGAGTCGGGGATGGGGTTGAAGCCGCCGCCGTACCACCGGCCGTTGCACGCGCAGATGAGCGACGTGCCGCCGCTGTAGTCCATGCCGCAGCCGCGCACGGTCAGCGGCTGGGAGATGCCCTTGAAGAGGTTGGCCACGGCGGACAGCACATAGCTGTCGTGGTACTGGTGCACCTCGGTGCCGATGCGCGCGTCGATGCCGACCGAGCAGATGTTGATCGCGTAGCGCCCGCAGCACTCCATCACATCGAGCGCGCGCACCTCGCCGCGCACGAGGTCGGCCAGGTCGAAAAAGCGCTCCTTCTCCTCGCCGAACATTTTGATGAAGTCGTTGCCCGTGCCGCAGGGGAAGTGGGTCACGGCGACATTGCTGTGACCGACGGCGCCGTTGACGCACTCGTTGAGCGTGCCGTCGCCGCCGCAGGCATACACCCGCAGCTCCTCGCCGGAGGCGGCCTCGGCCGCGATCTTCGCGCACGCATCCATGGGCGCGGTCGTGATGTAGACCTCGTAGGCGTCCGCGCTGCCCTCGAGCGCAAGGCGCGCCTGCTCGGCCACGAATTCATGCCGGTCCTTGCCGCCGGCGACGGGGTTGACAATGAACAGATGTTTCATAGCTCCATTCCTGCACTTTCGACAAAATAATACAACAACTATACCCCGAGCGGCGCGGACGCGCAAGGGGAAAATCGTGAATATTTGCGGATTTTTAACTACCGGTGTGAGCATATGCACCGGCCTGTCGCCTCACACGTCCTTCGTGTACTGGAACAGGTCGCAGCGGAGCGTGCCGTTATAGAGTTTGCGCTTCTTGTCCGCCGGGCGGCCGAACGCGCGCTCAAACTCCGTGTGCGAGCTCAGAAGGTAGAGCCGCCAGTGCTCGGTCTTGGCGTAGGCCGCGCCGAAGGCGGTGTAGAGCGCCTCGGCTTCGCGCTTTTCCATCAGGCGCTCGCCGTAGGGCGGGTTCGTGACGATGACGCCGCGGTCGGTCGTCTGCGCGAATTCGCGCGCATCCGCCACCGCGAAGGTGATGCAGTCGTCCACGCCGGCGCGGCGGGCATTGTCGCGCGCCATGGCGACGGCGCGGGGGTCAATATCGGAGGCGAAGATGTGGTAGTCACCGTGAAACTCGCGTGCGCGCGCTTCCTCGCGCGCCTGCGGCCAGACCTCGGCCGGCAGCCACGCCCACTGCATGGCCGCAAAGTCGCGGCTCAGCCCCGGCGCGCGGCCCTTGGCCGCCAGCGCCGCCTCGATGGCGATGGTGCCGCTGCCGCAAAACGGGTCGCAGAAGTCGCCCCGGCCGCGGTAGCCCGCGATGTCCACGAGCGCGGCGGCCAGCGTCTCGCGCAGGGGCGCGGCCACGTGCGCCGGACGGTAGCCGCGCTTGTGCAGCGGCGCGCCGGTCGTGTCGAGATAGAGCGTGGCCGTGTCGTGCACGAGCGAAAACTGGATCTGATACAGGACGCCGGTCTCGGCAAACCAGTTGACATGATAGCGCTGCTTGAGCGACTCGACGACGGCTTTTTTGATGATCTTCTGGCAGTCGGGCACCGAGTGCAGGGCCGACTCCAGACTGTAGCCCTTGACGGGGAAGGCCGCGTCTGCGGGCAGGTACTGCGCCCACGGCAGGGCCTTCACGCCCTCGAAGAGCGCGTCGAACGTCGGGGCGGGGAAGCTGCCCAGCTCGAGCAGCACGCGCTCGCCGAAGCGGCAGCGGATGTTCATGCGCGCGATGTCCGCGTCCGTGCCCGTGCAGCGCACGCGGCCGTTTTCGGGCATGACGTCACGCAGGCCCATGTGGCGCAGCTCGTTGCCGAGCGGACCCTCAAGCCCGAACAGGCACGGCACGCACAGTTTGTGCTCAGGCATCGGGCGTGTCCTCGGTTTCGTCAGATTTTTCGGGTTCCGCGGGGGCCTCCGGGGTCTCCGGTTCGGCCGGTGCTTCCGGAGTCTCCTTCGGCTCGGTTTCCGGCTCGGCCGGAGTCTCGGGCGTCATGTCCACGAGCTCGAACGTGATGTCCGGCAGCTTCACCTCCTCGTACTTGCCGCAGAGGATGCGGATGAGCACGACGATGGCATAGATCAGGCAGGCGACGGCTGCGACCGTCAGCCCCTCGACCCAGCCCTGCGGGATGCCGCCGACGTAGTCCACGCGCACGATGGCGTCGGGCAGGTAGTCGGCCGCGTCGTCGCTGTCGCCGATGGCGCCGATCTGCTGCAGGTAGTCATGGTTGTCCGTATACCAGCTGTAGAGCGCGGACGAGACGGCCTCCGGCATGGCCTTGACCGTGCCGGTGACGCGGATGAAGCTGTCGATGGAGCGGCTCTGGCCCTGCAGGATGCTGGTGGTCGCGTCGGCAATGGTCTTGACCGAGGCGTCCCACCGCGCGGGGAAGCGGAAGGCCACGAGCTGCCCGCCGATGGGCACGACGGCGTACTGCGCGCTGCCGCCGGCGGGGTCGTCAAATGTGTCGAGGATGAACACGATGTCGTGCTGCACGAACGTGCCGGGGTCGGCATCGAACGCGCCGGAAATGCTCTGCGCGCCCTTGCCCAGACGGAACACGCCGAAGCCGGACGCTGCCAGCAGCACCACGGCCGCCAGCACGCCCGCGATGCCGCGCCAGAGCGCGTGGCGCCAGCGCGCGCCGTGCTCGGCCTTCTGCGCGGGGGCCTCCGGGGTCTCCGTGGTCTCCGGGGTGGCCGTGACTTCCGAGGCCGGGGTGGTCTCCGGCTGGGTGGTTTGTTCGATGTTCGTGGTTTCCGGTGCGGCCGGATCGGGGGCCTGCTGAGCCGGGGTCTTGTTTTCGTCCATGTGGAACTCCTGTCTCAGATCGTGGCGGCGGTGTCGAGCATGGCGTCGAGCACGCAGCAGGCGAGCGCGGCCTCCATGACCGGGATCGCCCGCGGGGCGAGGCACGGGTCGTGCCGGCCGTTGATGCGCAGCGGCGTCTCCTCCATCGTGGTCAGGTCGACCGACGGCTGCTCGCACGCGATCGACGGCGTCGGCCGCAGGGCCATGCGCACGACGAGCGGCATGCCGTTGGTGATGCCGCCGTTGATGCCGCCGGCGTTGTTGGACGCCATGGTGATGCGCCCGTTTTTCAGGCGGATGGGGTCGTTGGCCTCGCTGCCGCGCATTTCGGCGAGGGCGAAGCCGCGGCCGAACTCCACACCCTTCACGCCGGGGATGGCATAGAGCATGCCGGCGATGCGGCTCTCCATGCCGCCGAAGAGCAGCCCGCCGACGCCGGCGGGCACGCCCGTGACGACGCACTCGAGCTCGCTGCCGACGGAGTCGCCCGCGCTGCGCGCGTCGAGGATGGCGCGCTTCATGTCAAAGTTCAGCTCTTTGCCCGTTGCCTGGCCGACGCGCACGGCGTTGGCCGTGATCGTGATGCCGCGGCGCTCAAGGATCTGCCGGCAGACCGCCCCGGCGAACACCAGGCACGCCGTGAGCCGGCCGCTGAACGGGCCGCCGCCGCGCAGGTCGGCGTGGCCGCCGAAGCGCACGGTCGCCGCGTAGTCCGCGTGGCTCGGGCGCGGGATCTCCGGGTGGTAGGCTGCGCTGTTCTGGTCCTTGTTGCGGAAGATGGCCGAGATCGGCGCGCCGGTCGTCACACCGTCGAGGATGCCGCTCATCACGAGCGGGTCGTCCGTCTCCGAGCGGTGGGTCGTCAGGTCGGACGAGCCGGGCGCGCGCCGCCGCATCTGGATGCGCACGGCGTCCATGTCGATGGCCTCACCGGCCGGGACCCCGTCGAGCACGACGCCGATTGCCGGGCCGTGCGACTCGCCGAAGATCGTCACTTTTACGCGTTCGCCATAGGTATTCATGCGTTTGCCTCGCTGTTCGTTCAAAATGATGTATACAGATAACCATACAACATTTTTCCGGTCTTGTAAATGCCTTTTCCATGCGCGCGGGGGTCGTGGGCGCGCGGATTTTACAGATTGGACATGAAAACGCCGTGCCCGTTGTTTTATAATAAGAATAAATTGTGAAAATGATACCCGGCGCGGCCCGCGCCGGCGAAGGAGGCAACATCACATGAGCCAGAAAGTGCTCGTCGTGGAGGACGATATCAACATCGCAGAGCTGCTGCGCCTGTACCTGCAGAAGGACGGGTTCGAGGTCTCGCACGCGGCCGACGGCGGCAAGGCCGTCGAGATGGCCAGGGAGATCCAGCCTGACCTCGTGCTGCTCGATATCATGCTGCCCGTCATGGACGGCTGGCAGGTCTGCCGCGAGCTGCGCAAGACCATGAAAATGCCCATCATCATGCTCACCGCCAAGGGCGAGACCGAGGACAAGGTCTCCGGCCTGGAGATGGGCGCGGACGACTACATCGTCAAGCCCTTCGAGGTCAAGGAGCTGCTCGCGCGCGTGCACGCCGTGCTGCGCCGCACCGGCGACGACGGCAAGCCCAAGAGCAAGAAGCTGACGTTCGACAAGCTCGTCATCAACCTCGACTCCTACGAGCTGATCGTCGACGGCAAAAAGATCGACACGCCGCCCAAGGAGATGGAGCTGCTGTACCACCTCGCGGCGACGCCCAACCGCGTCTACACCCGCAACCAGCTGCTCGACGAGGTGTGGGGCTTCGACTACTTCGGCGACAGCCGCACCGTCGACGTGCACATCAAGCGCCTGCGCGAAAAGCTCGAGGGCGTGTCCGACAAGTGGGCGCTCAAGACTGTCTGGGGCGTGGGCTATAAGTTTGAAGCGGAAGAGACGTAAGTGAAAAGCATTTATTTCAAAAACTTCGCCGCGACCGCCGTCATGGTCATGTTCAGCTTCCTCATCCTCGGCACGGCGTTCGTGTTCCTCGGCCGCAGCTATGTCATCAGCGAGTACCGCGACAACATGGTCTCCAACGCCGAGGAGGTCAGCCACGCCGCGCAGGCGCTCGTGCGCGACGGCGAGCTTTCAAGCTGGGACCTGCGTATGGTCATCAGCACCCTTGCACAATCTACCGGTAACCACATCTTCATCACGGACACCGACGGGACGATCGTGTCCTGCTCGTGCCGCAACATCGCCTGCGAGCACCTCGGCCGTACGGTCGGCACTGCGTCGATGATCCAGCTGCGCAGCGACGGCAAGCTCAACCTCATCACGAGCCTCGGCGGGTTTTACGGCTCCGCGCACTACGTCGTCGCGCAGCCGATCACCATCGGCACGGCCGCGCGCGTGGTCGGCTACGTGTTCGTGGCCACCAACAGCGCCACGATCATCGACGGCTGGCGCACGTTCGTGTGGGTGTTTCTCGCCGCGTCCGCCGCCGTGATGATGATCGCGCTGCTGCTCTCGCTCGTGACGAGCAAGCGCATGGCCCAACCGCTCGACGAGATGGCCGTCGCGGCCAAGAAGTTCGCCCACGGCGACTTCTCCGCCCGCGTCACGGACGACGGACGCACCGACGAGGTCGGCGCGCTCATCTCGGCGTTCAACACCATGGCAGACTCGCTCGAGACGAGCGAGCAGCGCCGCAACGCCTTCATCGCCAACGTCTCGCACGAGCTCAAGACCCCCATGACCACCATCGCCGGCTTTGCCGACGGGATCCTCGACGGCACGATCCCCAAGGATCAGGAGGACAAGTACCTCGCCACCATCGCCGACGAGACGCGCCGGCTCTCGCGCCTCGTGCGCAGCATGCTCGACATGTCGCGTCTCGAGAGCACGGGCGAGGATCTGACGCGCCGGCGCGAGTTTGACATCTCGGAGAAGATCGTCAGCACCATGCTCAGCTTTGAGGCGCGCGCCGACGACAAGCAGCTCGACGTCGACCTCCAGCTGCCCGAGGACTCCATGCAGGTGCTCGCCGACCCCGACGCCATCACGCGCGTGCTCTATAACCTGATGGACAACGCCGTCAAGTTCGCCGCGCCCGGCAGCACGCTGTGCGTCTCGCTCTGGAAGTCGGAGGGCAAGGCATACATCTCCGTGCGCGACCACGGTGAGACCATCCCGCCCGACGACCTGCCGTTCATCTTCGACCGCTTCCACAAGTCCGACCGCAGCCGCAGCCTCGACCGCGACGGCGTGGGTCTCGGATTGTACCTGGTCAAGAGCATCCTCGACGCGCACGGCGAGGACATCGCCGTTACGAGCCGCGACGGGGTGACGGAGTTCGTGTTCACGCTCACGCTCGCAAAGCCCGCGCCCAAGCCCACCGCCAAGCCCGAGAGCACCGGCCGCCGGGGCGGGCGCAAGAGTTCATGATTTGTTCGCGGAATTCATAAAATGTTTGTTTTCCATTCATAAGCAGCACAAAATCACGTGCTATCATCAAATCGTTCCTTGGGAGGGACACCACAATGTACGACAACGTCCGCAAACCGGAGTCCGACTGGTATGAGGCCGGCTATACCGCGCCCCGCACCGACACCGCAGGCACCGGCTGCTACGACTCCTACTGGAGCCCGTCGCAGGCCGCCGCGCCGAAGAAAAAGTCCCATCAGGGGCTGAAGATCACGATGATCATCCTCGGCGTGCTCGTACTCATCATCGCGTCCTGCTATGTGTTCGCCGGCCGCGGCCGGGAGATCATCTCCCCCGACGGTGAGCCGGGCCAGCACGGCAGCGTGACGCTCCCCCGCGAGGACACGGACGATGACACCACCGTCACCGGCAAGAATGAGCTGCCGGCCGCGCCGACCGATCCGAGCGTGACCATGACGCTCCAGCCCGCCGGGGGCAGCGCGCTCTCGCTGCAGAGTGTGTATGCCAAGTGCCTGCCGTCCGTCGTCGGCATCCATGCCGACATCAGCCGCGGCGAATACAGCACCGGCACCGGCGTCGTGCTCACTGCCGACGGCTACATCGTCACGAACACGCACGTGCTCGACGGCGCCAAGGCCGTCACCGTGACGACCTCGGACGGTACCGAGTACACCGGCAAGCTCGTCGGCGCGGACGCCGTGAGCGACATCGCCGTGCTCAAGATCGAGGCGCAGGGCCTCACGCCCGCCGAATTCGGCGACTCCAGCTCCCTGCAGGTCGGTGACGACGTTGTGTCCATCGGCAACCCGCTCGGCGAACAGCTGCGCTGGACGATGACCAACGGCATCATCTCCGCCATCAACCGCGACATGGTCTATAACGGGCACAGCATGACGCTCCTGCAGACCAATGCCGCCATCAACGAAGGCAACTCCGGCGGCCCGCTCATCAATATGTATGGGCAGGTGATCGGCATCACGAACATGAAGGCCCTGTCCACGGGCGTGGAGGGCATCGGCTTCGCGATCCCGACGGCGTCCATCCGCCCGATCGTCAATGCGCTGCTTGCCGACGGCCGCGTTTCCGGCCGCGTGAGCATCGGCATCACCGTGGGCGCGGTGTCCTCCGCCGCTTCCGAATACTACGATCTGCCCGAGGGGCTGTATATCAGCGACGTCGCCGAGGGCTCGGACGCCGAGAAAAAGGGCATCCAGTCCGGCGATATGCTGCTGGCCGTCAACGGTCAGGCCGTGACCACCACCTATGATGTCAGCGCCGTCAAGGACGGGCTGAAGGTGGGCGACACCATCACACTGACCATCTACCGCGACGGCAAAACGTTCGACGTCGACGTCCGACTCGTCGATACGAACGATCTCTCTTAATTTGCTAGTTTCTCCCTCCTCATATTCTCCTCTCTATTGAACGAACCCCAGGCGGCTTGCCGTCTGGGGTTTGTTCTATATTGGGGTGGAAAATGATGCGGCAGGTCATGTGATCGAGCAGCAGGGGAGCCCGAGGGGGCAAGGCCCGCCTCGGTTCGGATACTGCGAGCTTGCGCAGCTAGCCGACGAACCCCAGATGGGTAAAACCATCTGGGGTTTGTTCTATGTT
>ERZ1023683.161-NODE-161-length-19563-cov-25.126769_pt1 | contig 19563 bp, 18 predicted proteins | sample MGYA00380345_ERZ1023683 | MGnify/ENA primary metagenome ERZ1023683 (study PRJEB33179, sample SAMN07449040) | human gut metagenome | biome: Human-gut; feature: Human associated habitat; material: Faeces | host: Homo sapiens | place: India:Kasaragod | collected...
AAAACGGTACAGACAAATATGATTTCCTTCGTGAGCCATGGAGCTGGGATTCTAAAAATTTCGTGAAGCTCTGCTTCACAAAATTTTTGCTCAGAAGCCCAGCGGAATGCCCGGCGAACAGGAACATCATATTTCGTCTGTACCGTTTTTCTTTTCATAAACCTATAAGATCACGACTTGTGAAAGGACGCTTATATCTGCCCCTCACAACCTGAGAAAGCACCACAAAATCTGTTGCTCCACGGTAAGTGAAACTCCGGTTTAATCCGGATTCTGAATGACCGGCTGAATCTGTCTGCCGTTTAATGCATACTCAATGGTCTCCGGCAGCAATTCCATTTTTGCAACCAGGGAATTTGGCTTGCTCTTGCAGTTATCCTGACCAAATGGAACGAAATACACATTTTTGGTATTCATGAGCATGCCAATATTTTTAAAATTAGCTCCAAGTGCGTCATTCGTTGAAATTGAGATTACAAGCGGCTTTCCATTTCTCATGTGTGCCTTGGCTGCCATAAGAACCGGTGTGTCTGTGATTCCATTGCAGAGTTTTGCCGCAGTATTTCCGGTACACGGTGCGATCACCATGATATCCAGAAAATTATTCGGTCCGATCGGCTCCGCTGCGCAGATAGTGCGTATTCCCTCATTCCCTGTGATATCACAGATTCCTTCCACATAATCTTTTGCGCTTCCAAACCTGGTATCACAGGTCTGTGCATTAAATGAAAAAATAGGGATCACATTTGCGCCAAGTTCTGTCAGCCTTTCTATTTCCTTTCTGGCTCTTGAAAACATACAGAAGGAACCTGTGATTCCAAGTCCGATATTACATTTTGAAAAATCCATTTTCCATACCTTCCTGCTCTATTTAAATCAAGAATCATTTCATTACCTATATTTTCTGTCACACATTTTCTGTAAAAACGAATCTATCTGTCTATGCTTTTTTGCTTTGCGGCAAAACGTTCCATGGATCGTTCAAGGATATATGCACTTTCTTTTGGCGCATATTTTCCCGGAATTCCAAGCACTAAATCTGCCCGGATGCCAAACTCTTTTGCACATGCAAAATCTGTTCCGCCAGGTTTTGAGGCAATATCCAGAATATAGGCATCACGCGGAAGTTCCTTGATGATCACACGCGTCACAACCGGTGCCGGCACAGTATTTACAAGCATTGCCGCTCCCATTGCCTCCTCCGGTCCGAATGCAAAATCAACTGCATAAAATCCATCTTCTTTTGCCTGCTTTCTTACCTCGCGGCGTCTGGCAAGCACTGTCACCCTCGCTCCCAGTCCACGGAGTTTCTTTGCGATCGCCTTTCCACAGTTTCCGTATCCGGTCACCAGAATTTTGGCACCTTCTATATTATAAGGACTGTGGTTGGTAAGTTCTGCGATCGCACCCTCTGCCGTTGCCACCGCATTTTCCTGTGTCACCACTTCATCCTCCATAAAATCAAGGTAACGGATTCCTCTCCTGTCCAAAAGTTCCCGCTGTTCTTCTGTAAAACATCCACCAAGCACCAGCGTATCATTTGCCAGATTTTTATTTAAAATTTCATTCAGCCGCTCCTGCTCTGGAACTTTTGTTACCGGAATCGGAAGCACCAGCATTGCCGCCCCGGCAAGAAATTTTTTTAATTTTAAAAGCTGTTCTTCTACTGTCTGACTGTTTCTGATGTCCAGGCAGCGCACACTCATCCCTTTTTTTGTCAGGATTTCTGCCAGATATACCTGACGCATATCACTTATAAGAAGTATTGTTTGACCGTTCATATCCTTCACACCTACGCTCCCTTCATTTTATTATATGAAAGAAATGTTTCCCGGTTCCTTCCCATCTGATGTTTTGCAAAGTTGTCCTGCCGATGGATTTTTCGTTCCTGCTTATATTTTTTATGCTTTTTATATTTTCTGATTATTTTATAAAATTAATATAATTATTTTTATCTTTAAAAATTATTTTATATTTTTCTAATTTTATTATTGACATTTTCTCTTTTATCTGTTATAACTAAATTAACAAAAAACAAGAGAGAAAAAAAATAAAGGAGGTACAGTCCACCAGAAACGTAACGAAATACCTAATAGAATATGAAAGACAGGAGGTACGGACCACCAGAAACATAACGATTTACCCAAAAGAATTTTAAAAGAATCGAGGTACAGTCCACCAAAACAGTAATTGCATTCGGTTTTACCTTCAAAAGATGAAATGAAAACATGACGATCCTAAGAAAGGAATCCTGAATTAGTATCAGATCAGAAACATTCTTATATGATACAATTCCAAATGTCATAAGAAAACAGGTTCAGAGATTGAAGAGAAAAGCGAAGAAGTCCAAAAGAGTTGTTTGAGAGTTTCATAAAAGAAATGATAGGCAATAAGAAAAATTGTTTAGAAATTTCAAAATGAAGCGGCAAACAGAACGAACAGTAGAAAAAAGAATAGCGAGGTATAGTCCCATGGACGAAATAGTTTAAAAGGCGACATTGAAAGAAAAAAAATTTCGATGTCGCCTTTTTCATGTTTACTTTTATTCATCATCTGACAGCTGATGCCATGGATTCTCTACATCCGGATCTGTCGGATCCCAGCCTTTATTCGGACTGTCTGTATCAATATGCGCTGCCTCAGGTTTTCCCAATGGTCCCGGATCATCATCATCATAGATTTCTACGGTTGTCCCGGACGGACAGTTATCTGCGATCCATTTTGCATCTTCCACTGTGAGCCGCACACATCCCATAGATGCCTGCTGTCCGAGTTTATTATATTTTTCTGTGCACAGAGCACTTTTTGATTTTTTATAGTATGGAACCGAATGAAACAAAACGCCTCCTGTGATCCGGGTTGCATACTGACCATATACTTTTCCGTACAGTTCCCGCCATAGATATTTGGTTGATAAATGAAATGTGCCGCGCGGTGTTGCATTGTACAATCCTGTGGAACAGATCATCGCCTTATACGGAACCGTATATTCGCCGTTTTCGTCTGAAGTATATACGGTAATGCAGTTTTGTTTACGGTTTATTTTTATGTAATAAGGAAATTCCGTTTCGTCTGAAGCAGACTGTTGTGAATCTTTTTCCTGTGTGTTTTCTTTCTGTGAAACATCTTCCTGCCGATTTTCACTCTGGCTTTCGCCCTGTACTGCATCCTTCCCGGATTTCTCACTCTGGCTTTCGCTCTGCGTGATATCTTCCTGCCGGTCGTCCCGGCTCTGGCTTTCCCCCTGCGTGATATCTTCCTGCCGGTCGTCCTGGCTCTGGCTTTTCCCCTGCCGCATATCCTCTTCTAGCAATACGTTTTCTGTGCTGTCATCCAGCTTCATCTCATCACTTCTGTATTCCTCAAAAATATAGCTGTCAGAATCACCTGTCACATACGCAAGCACCGGAAGATTCCATTCCATCCGAAGCGCCACAAACTCCAGCGCCGTCAATCCGCACATAAAAACAGTGGCTGCAATTGCGATAACGATTGCAGCCCTATTCTTCCATACTTTTTCAATTGTCTTACGAAAAGTAGTTTGTTTTTTCATTTATCCTATAACTGTGTGATAACAAAAATATCATAAATCGCCTTGATCGCATTCTCAAAATCTGCGTTGCTTACACCAATAATGATGTTTAACTCAGATGATCCCTGATCGATCATTTTTACATTGATGTTTGCATGTGCCAATGCAGAGAAAATTCTTCCTGCTGTTCCGCGTGTGGATTTCATACCACGGCCGACAACTGCAATGAGTGCAAGATCACTCTCCAGCTCAATGCTGTCCGGCTGTGCATATCTGTGAATAGCCGAAATGACAGCCTGCTCTTTTCCCTCAAACTCCGGCTGGTGTACAAAGATTGTCATTGTATCAATTCCGGATGGCATATGTTCAAATGAAATTCCATTATCTTCAAATGCAGATAACACTTTTCTGCCAAATCCAATCTCGGAGTTCATCATATCTTTATCAATGTTCACAGAAACGAAACCTTTTTTACCTGCGATACCAGTGATCGTATATTTTGACTGATGGCAGGTGCTCTCCACGATCCAGGTTCCCTCATCTTCCGGTGCATTCGTATTACGGATATTGATCGGTATACCAGCTTTGCGCACAGGGAATACCGCATCCTCATGCAGTACGCCGGCTCCCATGTAGGAGAGCTCGCGGAGTTCACGGTAAGTGATCGTCTTGATTGGCTTTGGATTGTCGATGATCCTTGGATCTGCGATCAAAAATCCGGAGACATCGGTCCAGTTCTCATAACAGGTTGCCCGCACTGCTCGCGAAACGATAGATCCTGTGATATCAGAACCCCCACGCGAAAATGTTTTGATGGTTCCATCCTCTTTTGCGCCGTAAAATCCCGGGATGACCGCACGCTCTATTTTGGCAAGACGCTCAGACAGTACTGTATCTGTTTTCTCCGGCATAAAGTTGCCATCCTCATCAAAAAAGATCACTTCTGCCGCATCCACAAATTCATATCCAAGGTAGTTTGCCATAATGATACCATTCAGATACTCACCACGGGACGCTGCATAATCAACGCCTGCTTTATTTTTAAAATTCTCGGAGATTTTCTTAAATTCTTCCTCTAAAGAAAGTTTTAGGTTCAAACCATTAATAATTGTGTCATAACGGTCTTTGATTTTCATTAACATCACACGGAAATCTTCATCCTTTTCCACAAGGTCATAACATGCATACAGCATATCCGTTACCTTTGTGTCCTTAGAATTTCTTTTTCCCGGTGCACTAGGCACTACATATCTTCTCTCTTTGTCTGCATGGATAATCTTACCAACCTTTGCAAACTGTTCTGCACTTGCAAGAGAGCTTCCACCGAATTTCACAACTTTAATCATTTTTTTCAAACTCCTTCGATTCTGTTTCTCTATTATCACCGGCTGATCACAGCCAGCCGTCACTTTCCTGATTGCAGTTTTTCTTTTCCCGGTCAGGACTAACGACTATATCTTATCATAAATGCAAATTTCGTCAAACTATTTTTCTTAAAATAAAGCGGTTTTTCGGCTTTTCTGTGTTCTCGCTCAGGATTATGTCAACCACTTATAATTTATGATTATGGCACTTAAAATCAGAAGTAATAATATGATTGTTACGATTTACCGCGCAAGAAGTCCACTTGTAAGAAAATCGGCGAGCTCGATCATATTCTGCTGTGATCTTAAATAGATTTCGATATCTGTCACATAATCGCCGTCCAGATATGCTTCCATCTGCTGGCGTTCCATATCAAGATGATCGTAGAACATTTTTCTCAATTCTGTCTCGTTGTAGGCCGGTGTCTGTCTGCTCAAAAAGGATGCGATCTCTTCCGCATTGATATACCAGTTTTCCATAGCTGCTCCCGAAAAAGCCGGATCAGCCTTTAAGCCGGCTGCAACTTCATCGGTCAGACGCAAATGCTCCATAAAAAGTTTGCGGAATCTCTGCATTGCAGAAGCCGGATAATACTGAGCAAAAATCGCAAGAATCTCCTCTGCATTTTTGTACACGGCGTCTTTCCACGCATTCTGGCTTGACAGGTTTTCAAAAAAACTGATGAGATAGAATTTTACAAGTGTAATATGATTAAGCCATGCCATGCGCATGCGCTGCCGCAGATCCACGCCCATGTTGTTCCCAGGCTGCGTTGTGGTTCCCGGGCGTGTCGTAGTTCCCGGCTGTGTCGTAGTTCCCGGGCGTGTTGTGCCTCCCGGCTGTGCCGTAGTTGCCGCGCGGGTCGTGCCTCCCGGCTGTGTCGTAGTTCCCGGGATAATGACAATTCCACCCACAGGAGTCTTAGTTGGTTTGTTCGTGTTCCCCTCGGATGGTTTGCTCTCATTCTCATCCACATATCCCTCTCCCGGGCAGATCGTCAGGCGCATTCCCGTCTGAAGATTGTATGGGTTCACCCCGGAATTGAGCAGGATAAGTTCGGTTACGGTTGTATGAAACTGTTTTGCAAGTTTGTACAGAGAGTCTCCTTCCTGTACACGATAACTAATTCGATTCTGACAATACATATTTTCTTCCATAAAATATTTTCAGATTATTCTATGAAATTCTGCGCATTTGGTTACAGGGAGGTTTGCTTTTGAACTGCGCCGGTGGGTGGTGTTACGGATTTCCAAAGATTGTGCGTTGCATGCATAACATCTTTATAGCATAAAAAATAGAACTGTTTGTTTTCAGGAGCGCTTCCGCTTGTTGTCGCTGGCAACGGTACTAAGAAAGTATCCATCGTGATTTCAAAATCCAATTGACATTGTCTTTTGAAATCGCAATGTCTGCTTTCTAAGGACCGGCCGCTCCCAAAATCCTGAAAACAAATCAGTTCTATTTTTTATTAAGCCAAGACTGTGCAGCATGCAACATTCAGGTTGTGAAAATCCGTCAATCCATGTTGCGAACGGCAGAAATCAAAGCTAACCGTGAGTTCCATAACATAAATGGCAGATTCTGTGGTGCAGTTCATAGCGTAAATTGGGCATGTATAAGCGTCCTCTCACAAGTCATTCGTAACGTAAATGAAAGAAAAACGGTATAAACAAATATTATTTTCTTTGTGAGCTATGGAGATAGGATTCTAACAATCTTGGGAAGCACTGCTTCTCAAGATTGTTGCTCAGAAGCCTATCGGAATGCCCAGCGAACAGAAACATAATATTTCGTTTATACCGTTTTTCTTTTCATAAACCTATAAAACCACGACTTGCGAGAGGACACTTATATCTGCCCTTCAAGCCCTAAGAAAGCACCGCAGAATCTGCAACACTACGCCAATTAAACTCCGGTTTACAGAAAGTTAGCATAAACCATAGCGGCAACAACGGTCAGAATACCGGAAACCGCAATGGAAAGGCTGCTCATTGCCCCCTCTATCTCGCCGAGTTCCATCGCTTTTGCAGTTCCTACAGCATGGGAGGCAGAACCAATTGCGATCCCTTTTGCGATAGGTTCTTCAATATGAAAAAGTTTTAATACCGCATCCGCTGTTATGTATCCAAAAATTCCTGTGATGATAATGACCGCAACAGTAATTGTCACATAGCCACCAAGTTCCTCAGAAACTCCCATTCCGATCGCTGTTGTGATAGATTTTGGAAGTAATGTAACATACTGCTGATGATCGAAGCGGAAAAGCAAAGCCAGAACCAGAATACATGTCATGCTGGTAAATACCCCGGAAATGATTCCTGCTATGACAGCTTTCAGATTTTTCCTGAGTAACTCAAACTGCTCATACAGAGGAACTGCCAGACAGACAGTCGCCGGCGTCAACAGATAGCTTATGTATTTTGCTCCTTCCTCATAATCTGCATAATCTATATGAAACACCACCAGAAATACCATAACTGCAATTACGGAAATTAAAAGCGGATTAAATATTGCAATTTTTACTTTCTTTTTAAACCATAAACCAAACTCATAGGTCAACAGACTGACTACAACCCCTAAGAAAACGGAATCTGTCAAAAATGATTTCATGTTCTTACTCCTCCTTTTTCTTTCCTTTACGGATCACAAACTGCGTGATGCTTCCGGAAACTCCCATGACAATCACCGTTGAGATCAGCGTAATGACAACCACCTGTATCCAGATTGACTGCAGAGCTCCCCACGAATCAAGAAGTCCTACTCCGGCCGGCACAAACATCAATGGCATGATCTCGATCAGAAAATTACTTGTTTCTTTGATGTCTGACACCTTTAAAATTTTCAATTCCAATGCAAGGAAAAGAAGTACCATGCCATAAATACTCGCCGGTATGGATAGTGGTATGATATATTTTAAAAGTTCACCAAAAAAAGAAACGAACAGAATAATTAAAAGCTGTCTTACATATTTCATGATTTTTCTCCTTTGTTTTTATTCCGATTTTGTATCATACCACTGCTTATTTTGAATCTCAATACCTATTTTTTATGTTTCTTTTTTAGTCCATCACAGGCTGGGTTATCCAACACCTTCCCATCTGCTGAAAATCTTGATCCATGACATGGACATTCCCATGTCTGTTCTTCTTTATTCCACTGAAGGACACATCCCATATGACTGCATCTTTTTCCGCCAATCCTTCCAATCCCCACAAGTGCATGACCCAGATTAGAAATTAACTGTGGTTTTAACATATTGCGTGATGGTGAAAAAACAGTAGAATATTCATTGTTTTTTTCCTGTACGAGGTCTGATAAGATCATTGCTGCCAGCATGGAACCTGTCATCCCCCATTTTCCAAATCCGGTTGCCACAAAAAGATCCGGTGTGTTTTTACTGTATGGACCGATGTATGGTCTTTTATCCAGAGACATGCAGTCCTGTGTTGCCCAGAAATAGCGTTCCTTTGCTTCCGGGAAATATTCCTTTGCGATATCGCGCAGTAAATCCCAGTTGCTTTTTTCCTTTCCAGACCTGTGACCGCCTCCGCCTATCAGCAGATAGTCTTCATAATTTCTCAAGGACAATCCGATATTATCTGCTTCAAGATACATACCCTTCAGATTTTTTCCATGCGCACAGGCAAGTACATAAGAACGATTCTGATATAACTTTAAATAATAGGAACCTCTCGTATTAATAAACGGAAAATGTGTCGCAATGATAATTTTCTCTGCTGCGACTGAACCTTTTTCTGTCAATGCAAAATACTCTGTCATCTCACGCACTTCGGAATGTTCATAGATTCTCAGATTTTTGCTGATCCCGGCGGCAAATTTGAGTGGCTGAAACTGCGCCTGCCGCGGAAACCGTATTGCACCCTCCACTTCAAACGGTAACTCCGTGTCCTCCACATAATCAGCCTGAAATCCAAGACTGCCCAATGCCTGTATTTCACTCTCTAACTTCCGACGCTCTCTGACAGAATACAGATAAGAATCCATTTCTTCCATATCACAGTCCAGAAAACGCCCCAGATTTTTATAATTTTCCACCGCTTTTAAATTTGCTTTCAGGAATAGTTCTGCACGCTCCTGTCCCATGGACTGTAATGATTTTTCGTAAATCAATCCGTGCTGCGCTGTAATTTTTGCAGTCGTGTGCCCGGTCACGCCCTGACAGATGCGGTCTTTTTCCAACAGACAGTAATCAACACCTGCCTGCTGTAAAAAATAGGCGCACAAAACACCCGCCATACCGCCGCCAATGATCAAAACCTGTGTCCGGATGTCCTTTTCCAAAGTCGGGAACTCCGGCATTTCTATATTTTCCGTCCATAATGAACTCATAAATCCTCCTTGTTTTGCGAAGCAAAATGTCTGCTATGCGCCTGCATAGCATGCGCCCATGCACGGAGCAATGCCCAGCAAGCTGTGCAGGATTTAGCCTCCTTGTTTTGCGAAGCAATTTTATGATTAGTATGAATGGATTGTTTCATAATTATTCAATGCGTTCCATTTAGTTTGATTATCAAAATACTATTGACATTCTATTTCATTTCGTCTATTGTTTATAATAGTTTGATTTTCAAAGCATTTTAACAAAATAATTTTTTCTGGCTAAAACTATTTCATTGTTCAGAACGGATTTCACAATGTTTGAAGTCAAAAATAATATTTTTGAAATGGAGATTATGATGAGTGTACGAATTATAATAGACTCTGCCTCTGATCTGACAAAGGAACAGGCAGATAAATTAGGACTTGATTTTTTACCTTTGAAAACAATTTTTGGTACGGAAGAATATCTGGATGGCATCACATTAAGCCACCAGCAATTTTATGAAAAACTGATCGAGAGTGACTGTATGCCGACCACAAGCCAGATTCCGCCACATGATTTCGAGCATCTTTATGCAGATGTGAAAGAAAAAAAAGACACAGCAGTTGTCATCACACTTTCCTCCAGGCTTTCCGGTACTTTTCAGAGTGCCAATATTGCATTGGATGGTTATGAAGATTGTATTACGATCGTTGACAGCGAAAATGTATGTCTTGGCGAACAGATTCTTGTGATGTATGCCTGCCGTCTCAGAGATGCCGGTGTTTCTGCCGCTGGAATTGCAGAAGCTCTGGATCAGAAAAAGAAAGATGTCCGCGTTCTGGCGTTATTAGATACCTTAGAATATTTAAAACGCGGCGGACGCATTTCCAAGACTGCCGCTCTTGCCGGAAATCTGCTCTCCATTAAACCGGTGATCACAATTGCCGACGGAGAGGTTGCAGTTCTTGGAAAGGCACGCGGCTCAAAAAACGGTTGCAATATGCTCCGGGAGGAAATTGCAAAATGCAATGGTATTGATTTCTCCATGCCGATTTGTCTCGGTTATACCGGATTAGAAGATTCCCTTCTGCAAAAATACATAGAAGATAACACCGATCTCTGGAAATCTTATGTGGAAGAACTGCCTATCAGTTCCATTGGAAGCACAATCGGAACCCATACCGGTCCAGGCGGAATCTGCGTTGCATTTTTCAGTAAGGCAAACTCCTGACCGGAGTTTGTCTTACGTTTTCTTACTCTAGTGCCCCTTTTACTTTTTTGTGGGAAATACAACGCTCCTCACGATTGGCAAGTGCCTTTACCCTGCCTTCTAACAGAATTTCCCTTCCTTTTTCATTTCTTGTATACACACAGTCATAGCCTCCAATATACGGATGCATGCATTTTGCGAAACATTCCGCATCCTCCTTCTTTTTCGAAAAGCAATTTGGAATGGCATAGAAACCGTTCAGTCCTTTCCGTCCCTTCTTTTTCACAAGTATGTAACGCTGGTTGTCGATCACATCAAAAAACTCATTGACACACTGCGCAAACAACGCTTTATCCCTGCCACTTCCACCGGACAGATAAATGATATGGTTATCCGGTCCCGGCGATTCTGCCACTACTTTGCAGTGTGTTTCTTCCAGAAGCTGCTGCTCCTCCAGCGCTTTACGGATTCCATTTCCAAATGCCTTTAATCTTTTTAACGGACTGCCCAGCATGAAAATTTTCGGAAAACGTATCATGATTCCAGTCAGTCCGACAACAATGAAGAAATAGCAGATTCCGGCTAAATGTCCATTTCGGGACGCTCCCGCCACGACACCTGCCCCAATTGCCCCAATCAGGAATAAAATTACTGACAGGATCATTGTGAGAATCGCATCCCAGAAAACAACACTCGTCACAAACTTGTCTTTCACCTCTGTCTCATCCACAATATCCATTTTGTCATAGATTGCAAGCGCGCTGTCCCAACGTTTTTTTAGTGTATCGCGCTGTCCCGACATTTTCAGCATTTGTCTGTTAATCCTGTCAATATTGGTTTTATTAAATGGAGTTTTAATAATCGACAGCCGCTTTATTCCATTTTCGATCGTATTTTCCGTGTAATGCAGACCTAGAAAATGTTCCATCCTTCGTTCCAGCATACTGTAATCTTCGCTGATCTGATTGTCGTCTGCCTTCAGCACCTCATCCCACGGTCTCAGGCATACTAAATGCCAGATGTTACTTGTTTTTTCCGGCTGTTCTTTCATCACACGGATAGCGCGTCCACGCATCTGATTACTTAACATAAATGAACCGACAAAGCTTGCAAGGATCAGGGAATTGATGCAAGGAGAATCCCATCCCTCCCCAAGCAGCGATTTTGTGCCAACCAGCACCTGAATATAGCCTTTTGAGAATACATTGGTTACCGCCCCTGTGAGAAAATGTGCATTTCCAACAGCCGTCACCTTAAGATAATCTGTTTCAGGAAGATTTCCGATCCTGCTGAATGTGACTTTTCCACTCGTTCCGATCTCCTGCTCTAATGCCTCTTTTGCCTCCGCCGGAATGATCACAATCGTTCCACAAAGCACTCCAAACCGGATTTGTTTCTTTTTCTTTTCATTTTCGCGCCGGAGCATTTCAAAAAACGGAAGTACTCCAAGTGAGTTTACATCGTATTCTGTATTTCCAATTGCTTTTTCATATTCTTTCCGGATGTAATCTGTCAAAACCAGCAGCCTTAAATTCTGACCGGATGTCTCATACTCATGGAACACAATATCTCGGATACTGTTACATTTTCCAAGAGAATTTGTGAGCATTTTTTCCACTGCTGCACTTTTCGTCATGACGACTTTTTTCTTTTCTATCAGACCGCTGGATTTTAAATCTGCAATTAACAATTCGCGATATGTCTTGTCACACATGTATGAATCCACATCATCATACAAAAATCCCTGTAGCAGACGCTCCATCCACTGCACGTTCATGGATGGTAATTTTTTTGCTCCCAAAAGTCTCTGTAATCTGGACGGAAATGCAATATTTTTGCTCTGCAAATAAATCAACAGTGATGCCAGATATGCCGGATTATCCAGCAGCAGGTCATCCGCAAGCTGTCCACTCAGCCCCTTATGGCTTCTCACATACGTAAGAAACTGTGTATCCTGCATAATTTTTTCTGTCATTGCTTTGCTGCGTTCCTGAAAACGTCTGACTTCCTGTTCTTCCTCTTTTGTCGGATAGTTGAAGTAAACATAATCCTGATGCGGGCAGAGGCTTCCCTCTTTTACAAGTTCCGGTATCGTGATCTCCTCATCGATCTCTCCACACATATTCATGTACCGCGTCCACATGGCCGGCGTGGAATCATATGGCGGTGTTGCTGTCAACGCTATGATTTTAAGGTTATCCACCTGTTTTTTGAAATCTTCTAACGCTTTCCACCATTCACTTCGCAGATGGTGGCATTCATCCAGACAGAGCACTTCGATCCCTGCCTCTTTCATCGCCGCAACCAGATCAAAACCGCTGTAATCTACTTCCTCTGTCTCGTTTTCTGTCAGGCTCTCGTCTGTGCCACTCTCCTCACCTGCATCTTCCTGCATTCCCTGAAATCTTGTCATGGCACTGTGCAATGCCTGATAAGTTGCAACCGTGATCGCCTTGGGCTGTTTTAAATTCTGTGAAAGAAAATCTTCTCCCTGCACGCCCTCACATAAAAAAGCTTCCTCAATCCTTGCGATCCACTGCTCCCGGATTGTAATGGAAGGTGCTAAAATGAGTGCTTTGCCATTCATCCTGCGGATCAGTTCTATCCCCAATGTCGTTTTTCCGGAACCAGGCGCTGCTACAATATGTATCTTGCCGTCCGACATATACCGGTCTGTATTCTTTAATACCCTTGCCTGATAACTCCGCCATGTTCCCTTAAATTGTAAAATTCCATCGTAATTCATAACTCCTCCTTGCGGTTATTGCGCTATTTTAGATAATTGTGCTATTTAGGCGATCACCTGCGTAATTCTATCCAGTCTCGCATAAAATTGCGGATAAAAATCCTGCTCCGTGTCATACGGATTTATGTAAAAAGTATTCAGCAAAAACATCGTGATCGTCTTTTTCTGGTTTTCATCCGGCATCTCTGCTAAAATATGCTCTATTTTCTTGCGAAATGCATGCCAGTCTATGAGATATTGCTGATTCTGTTTCAGTTGCGGCGTATCCAGCCATTTGCTTACTTTTACCTTGCTGCGATTCTCCTTCACACAACCTTCCGATTGCAGAAAATAGTCCAACTTGTTTTCTTCATAAATGCGTCCCAATGGGAAAACACGGCAAATGCCGGGGCGGAAGCTATGGATGCTGCATCTTTTTTCTTTTAGAAAAGGACAGACATTTTCCTGTGTCATTTTCAAGTTCGGCAGGATCAGTCCGTCTGCCACATGCAGCTCTATGTTCTGCTGCAATAAATTTTCAAAGGTACAGTTTAAATTTTTCGTCAACATATAAATATCCAGTGGATCTAACAGAATGGATTCTCCCATGTCCTCACAGCATGAGGAACAGCCTGCACAATCATTGCAGGCTGCCCGTACCATATCGTTTAATCCATATCTTTTTCCGTCTGAAATTTCTTCTAAATTTTTATTCATTTGTTAAACCTCAATTTAATAATTTAAAGTAGTTGTTCCGATTTAAGGCAATTTTCATAAAATCGCGAAGCACCTTCATTATCCCTGCCAGCTATCTGATGCCATGCGGTCTGTCAACTGGCTTAATTCATTTGGGTACTGCATCAGTTCACACTCGGAATCTAATCTGTGACGCTGCTCGTCATTTTTCTTTCCTGCGGTTCCATGCTCCAGGGCATTTTCCAAGGCTTTGTATTCCCTCTGCGCCTCCCGGTTCAAAGTCTTATGAACACCGGAAACCTGTCGGTTCGTTCCATAGCGGTAGCCATTTCCTCCGTGCGCACTCTCGTACTGTCCATTCTCATAAACGTATTCATCGTTCGTGTCATTTTTGTATACAGTCTCTTTTTTATCCGTTGGCGCACCATTGTATGCACTGTTATTTTTTTGTTTTTTACCCATTTCGCTTTTTTCTGGCAAAAATAATTATATCACAATTTAATAATTATTTTTTATACCATTTCCCTCCTGTTTATTCAGATAGTATTGCACATCTGTTTTCACAGTTAGGGTATCACGTACAAGCATTTTTATTCACAAGCTGCAATGATTGCGTATTCCATTATTATAATCTGCAATTTGATATTGCATAATCAATTTTGCATCTGATTTTTATCTGCTTCACGATACACGCAAAATATCAACCGTGTGGGCGCTTGCCCCCATCAAGTCCATGCGCTCTGCAACAGACATCTGGTATCTGACGAACAGTTCAAATGTTTCTTCGTCCATCTCCTTTAAGACCGGACGCATATAATTTGCCGCGCCGTCAGGTGCTATGATTTTTTCACGCTGTAAGGAAACTGCCTTGTTTATTTTTTCAATGTCCGATAATGTGACATATTCATACAAATCTTTTTCTTTCGAGACACAGTGAAAATCTTCTGTCAGCCTGCCATCTTCGAGACACTTTTTCGCCATATTTTCCTTAAATCCATACATCAAAACACCATAATCGTTCATCAGATATGCCACAAAAATAAGACCGTTCTTTTTTGTCACACGCTTCGCTTCGCACAACGCTTTTACCTTATCCTCAAATGTATACAGATGATACATCGGCCCTAAAAGCAGTGTCACATCAAATGTTTCATCTGCAAACCGAGACAGCTTCAATGCGTTTCCCTGATATGCCTTCACGCTGCTGCCCTTGGATTTTAAAATTCCGAGATTATACTTCACGAGTTCCACCGCTGTGACATCATAGCCTTCGTTTGCCAGTGCGACCGAATACCGTCCGGTTCCGGCGCCCACATCAAGGATTTTCGGTTGCTCCATTTCCTTTAAATAGCGATGGATGTATTCCATGGTAATGCGGTATTCCACCTGTCCATGGCGGCGTCCGAGCCTTTTTTCTTCATTAAATTTATTATAATGCTTTTCTAATTCTGTTAATTCTTTTGCCATATCTGTTTCCTTTATTAAAGCAGAGATCAAACATTACAGAAATAAATCGCTTTTATTCCACGCTTCATGCCCTGATCCGCCATTTTTCAAATCTATTATGCAGACAATAGATTTACCCGCATCTGCTCTATTTTTATGCCTTGTAACCATTATATACAACTACCGATTTTCTGACAAGCAAGATTGTTACTGTTCACTCAGCAGTAAAACACTTGCTGCTTTGCTGCATAAGAAAGTGATTCAAGAGTGAGCAGTAACGAAAGATTCCAGCCACAGATTAAAAAACGCAATCTTTTCTGATTACATAAAACATGCTATAATGTGCAGTTGTGAATGCGTATGACTACCTGTGCTTTTATCTGTAAATATTATTTATTTTTTCATAAATGGAGAAAAAAATGAACCTGTTAAAAAAACAACTTGTAAAAGAAAACTATCACAAAGCGACCTTAAAAATCACCATTGATATGGCATGGCCAGCCATTGTCGAATCCTTTTTCGTGGCTTTTGCCGGACTGATCGACTCCTTAATGGTCAGCTCGCTCGGCTCCTATGCCGTGGCGGCAGTTGGGCTTACCACACAGCCAAAACTGTTAGGACTTGCCCTGTTTTTTGCCTTAAATGTTGCAATTTCAGCCTTAGTTGCCCGGAGAAGGGGTGAAAAGAAGCAGGACTCTGCGAATGAGATCCTGCTTACCGCTATCTTTTTTATCGTGATCGCAGCTATCATCTCAAGTATTGCATTCGTATTTTTTGCCAGTGCAATCATCGGCTTTTGCGGTTCTACGGCAGACACACACAATGATGCTGTGGTATATTTCCGCATTATTATGGGCGGTATGATCTTCAACTGCATCCAGATGGGGATTAACGCTGCCCAGCGCGGTGCCGGGAACACAAAGATCACCATGCGTACCAACGTGACCTCCAACACAATCAATATTATTTTAAATTACCTGCTGATCAACGGTCATTTTGGTTTTCCGGCACTCGGTATCCGCGGTGCAGCACTCGCAACTATATCCGGGACCGTAGTTGCCTGCATTATGAGTGTTGCTTCCATTTTCAAAAAAGAGAGTTTTTTGAGTATTCCATATATATTAGAGCAGCATATCCGCCCGACTTTATCTGCTTTTCTCAATCTGATCAAAGTTGCTTACAGTGTCTTTTTCGAACAGGTATTAATGCGAATCGGTTTTATGTTAACCGCTATTATGGCTGCCGATCAGGGGACGGATGCTATGGCGGCGCATCAGGTCGGTATGAACATTATGGCACTCTCCTTTGCGTTTGGCGACGGTCTGCAGGCAACTGCTGTCGCTCTGATTGGGCGCAGTCTCGGTGCCGGTGATCCTAATCTTGCAAAAGAATACGGAAGAACGTGCCGCCTCATCGGGGCTATGATTGCTGTATGCCTAGTCGCGATTTATTATTTTGGAGCAAGCGGATTATATCATCTGTTTTTCACAGAGGAACATATTGTTGCGATCGGTGTTCAGATTATGCATGTGATCATCTTTGTCGTGATTTTCCAGATCTGTCAGGTCATCTATATGGGATGCCTTCGCGGTGCAGGTGATACACTCTACACTGCGGTTGCATCCATGATTAGTGTTACTTTTATCCGCACGATCATTTCCTACCTCTGCGGATATATCCTTGGCTGGGGGATCATCGGTATCTGGTTGGGCGTGCTAGGCGATCAGGTTTCCAGATTTATCTTTGCGACCGTGCGCTTCAAGCAGGGCAAGTGGGTGAAGATCAAAATCTGATAACCGGAGTTTAACTAGCGTAGTGTTGCAGATTCTGCGGTGCTTTTATAGGGTGTGAAGGGCAGATATAAGCATCCTCTCACAAGTCGTGATCTTATAGGTTTATGAAAAGAAAAACGGTACAGACGAAATATGATGTTCCTGTTCGCCGGGCATTCCGATAAGCCTCTATAGAGTCTTATCTCCATGGCTCACGAAGGAAATCATATTTGTCTGCACCGTTTTTCTTTCATTTACGTTATGGATGACTTGTGAGAGGACGCTTATACATGCCCAATCAACGTTATGGATTGCACCACAAAATCTGCAATTTACGTTATGGAACTCACGGTTAGGGGATGGATGCCTATGAGGGAATGGCAAAAATTAATCTACATTCTCAAAGTAAATTAATTATAACTTCTGTAAATCAATGTTAACAGAATGAAGTAGGATTGTAAGTGTAATTATGGTAGAATAATGATATTAATGAAGTTGTTCAATCGGAAGTTGGAGGAAACTTATATGTTTGATTTTATTATTAATCTATTTGCTGAAATTGCAGATTTCTTTTTTACTTTTTGGGCAGACAATGTTATTGATAAGTTTGCGAAAAGAAAAAAGTAACTTCCAGTATGTAAGTGCTTGAATAAGTTTATGAAAAAATTAAAATAGGTTGAATTTATCCTAGAAAAAATATAATATCTGTATGAGTTAATGGAGATGTTCATATGACAGTTTGCGACTGAGTTTAGAGAATTCTTTTTGAGAATATTAAGCGATATGCTTGATGATGGAAAGATTGAACTTGATAGTTATACTCGATTTTATGATGGATGGGAACAGGTATCTGATTTGGTATATACTAAAATAAAAAATACTAAGGCATAAGTAGGTTACGTTTATGAAGACTGATATCTTACAAATACACAAGAATTGCTTAGATTTCCTTTTGGACTGGCAAGCGGAACATGATGATTTTTATTTTGTTCCACGAAAGATTAACAATAAGAATAGGCTTGAACAGGGAATGTATTTCCGTGGAAATGATGATTATATGGTTCTGACTTTCTGGGATAACGCAGACTCCAAGGAATTTATCTATAATATAAACTGGAGTTGTGATTCTGATGGGGTATCTTCAATAGAGTTGTCCTGTAGAGATAATGCAGAGAGAGTTCCCTATGTAGTAGCCGTCAAAGAGTTAATTGAGGCGCAGGGAAAGGTATTTAAGGAAACAAAGCCAAATAGGTGGAGATATTTTTATCCAGCAGATAGGTATTACCTTGATACTTTGCAAGACTTCATTTTGAATGAGAAGCCCATAATAGATAAATATTTGAGCAGCCATGTGGAAAGTGGAATCCCCCTTGCGGATAAAGAGCTGGACGATAAGTATGTGAAAGCACTGCCAGGGTATAAGGGATATATTGAAACAATTCAGAAGGCAAAAAAGACAGGTGCAGTGAAAGTAAAAGCATCTGATTACATAATGACATTCCAACATAATGAGCTTTCAAATGCGATGGTTAATTATTTGAAGAAGAATGGCTATCAAAACGTGAAAGCGGAGGACGATTATGTAGATATTTCTTGCAATGATTCTTCTGGGAAAAAGATATTCTTTGAATTGAAAACTGCAAAAACAGTAAAAGCAGCTATTAGAGAAGCCATGGGACAGCTATTGGAGTATAATCATTATCCTAACAATAACAAGGCTGATAAGCTGATTATTGTTACGGCGCATGAACCAGAAAAAGAAGATATGCAGTATTTATTGGGATTGAGAACTATTTATCATATTCCTGTGTATTATCAGCAGTTCGACATGAACAAAAAAAAATTATTGGCAGAGTGTTAGAAAATATTCTATTACATCTATCCCCAACCAAGAGATTGTAAGAGCTTTTTTGCAAACAGAACATGCAAAAAATTCTAACAATCTCTATTCCTTCCCCTTACATGACACAGGTGAAGGGGAAGGATATGAAAAAATCTGTTTTTTCATATAGCAAATAAAGGGTGTCTTTAAAACAGGATGTATAATATTTTTAGATACATTAAAAGTACATGTACCTAAAGTTTATATGAATTAACATATGTTATTAGTTTTTTATAATTTAATGTAATATTTACTGTCAAAAGATAACCTCTTATCAATATTTATTAGTATTTACGGGAGCCAAACGGCTTCCTATTTTTGTACGAAAAATTTTGTGACATTAAAAAAGCTATCCATTTCTGAATAGCTTTTGAGCAGTGAGATTTATAAAGTAGGAACCTCTTGAATTTTGCCGTTATCTCATAGACACTCATCCCATAACCGTGAGTTTCATAACGTAAATTGCAGATTTTGTGGTGCAATTCATGACGTTGACCGGGCATGTATAAGCGTCCTCTCACAAGTCATTCACAGCGTAAATGAAAGAAAAACGGTACAGACAAATATGATTTCCTTCGTGAGCCATGGAGCTGGGATTCTAAAAATTTCGT
>ERZ1023683.173-NODE-173-length-18345-cov-7.572444_pt1 | contig 18345 bp, 13 predicted proteins | sample MGYA00380345_ERZ1023683 | MGnify/ENA primary metagenome ERZ1023683 (study PRJEB33179, sample SAMN07449040) | human gut metagenome | biome: Human-gut; feature: Human associated habitat; material: Faeces | host: Homo sapiens | place: India:Kasaragod | collected...
GGTGCAGATCGGCAACGGCCGCAGCGGCAAGCTCTACGGCTACATGCACTACGGCATCATGCCGGACATCGTCTCCACGGCCAAGGGCCTCGGCGGCGGCCTGCCGCTGGGCGCAACGCTGCTCGGCGAGAAGGTGCAGGACGTGCTCACCCCCGGCAGCCACGGCTCCACCTTCGGCGGCAACCCGGTCTGCTGCGCCGGCGCGCTGAGCATTCTGCACCGGCTCGACGGTCCGCTGCTGCAGTCCGTGCAGGAAAAGTCCGACTTCATCGTCAACGAACTCGCCGGCGCCAAGGGCGTCAAGAGCGTCACGGGCCTGGGCCTGATGCTCGGCGTGGAGCCGGAGCGCCCGGTCAAGGACGTCATCAATGACTGCATGGCGCGCGGCGTGCTCGTCATCTCGGCGAAGAACAAGGTGCGCCTGCTGCCGGCGCTCAACATCCCCATGGCGCAGCTCGAGCAGGCAGTCAGCGTGCTCAAAGACGTCTGCGCCGGAGAATAAGGAGGAACACCGACATGCATCTCAAAGGCAATGATTTTCTCAAGCTGCTCGACTACACGCCCGAGCAGATCGACTACCTGCTCAACCTTGCCGCCAAGCTCAAGGCCGAGAAAAAGGCCGGCATCCCGCACCGCCTGTGCGAGGGCAAAAACGTCGCGCTCATCTTTGAAAAGACGAGCACGCGCACGCGCAGCAGCTTCGAGGTCGCGGCGCACGATCTGGGCATGGGCAGCACGTATCTCGACTCCACCGGCTCGCAGATCGGCAAGAAGGAGAGCATCGCCGACACGGCGCGCGTGCTCTCGGGCATGTTCGACGGCATTGAGTACCGCGGCTTCGGCCAGTGCATCGTCGAGGAGCTGGCGCAGTACGCCTCCGTCCCGGTCTGGAACGGCCTGACGGACGAATTTCACCCGACGCAGATCCTCGCGGACTTCCTGACCATCCGGGAGCACTTCGGCTCGCTGGAGAACATCCACCTCGTCTACATGGGCGATGCGCGCTTCAACATGGGCAACTCCCTCATGGTCGGCTGCGCGAAGATGGGCATGCACTTCACGGCCTGCGCGCCCGAGGGCTACTTCCCCGATGCGCAGCTCGTCGCAGCGTGTCAGGCCATTGCGGCGCAGACGGGTGCGACGCTCGACTTTCTCTCCGACCCCGCCGCGGCCGTGCAGGGCGCGAACGTGATCTATACCGACATCTGGGTCTCCATGGGCGAGCCCGAGAGCGTCTGGGCCGAGCGCATTGCCGCGCTCGCGCCGTATCAGGTCAACGCGGCGCTCATGGCCAAGGCCGACCCCAACGCCATCTTCATGCACTGCCTGCCGGCGTATCACGACAAAAAGACCGCCATCGGCAACGAGATGTGCACGCGCTTCGGCCGCGAGGCCATGGAAGTCACGGACGACGTGTTTGAAAGCGCGCAGTCGGTCGTGTTCCAGGAGGCCGAAAACCGCATGCACACCATCAAGGCCGTCATGGCGGCGACGCTTGCGGAGATCGAGCTATGAAGCGCTATCTCGTACTCGAAAACGGCGAGGTCTTTGCGGGCCTCGCTTTCGGCGCACCGTGCGACACGGTGGGCGAGCTGGTGTTTACCACCGGCATGAACGGCTACATTGAGACGCTCACGGACCCGAGCTACTGCGGCCAGATCGTGCTGCAGACGTTCCCGCTCATCGGCAACTACGGCATCATCCCGGCCGATTTTGAGGGCAAATGCTGCGTGCGCGGCTACGTCGTGCGCGAGCAGTGCCAAACGCCGTCAAACTTCCGGTGTGAGCAAACACTCGACGCGTTTTTGAAGGAAAACAACATCCCCGGCATTGCCGGCATCGACACCCGCGCCGTCACGCGCATCCTGCGCGAGGCCGGCACGATGAACGCCGCCATCTGCGACACGGTGCCGGACGATCTCGCGCCCCTGCGCGCCTACCGCATCACGGACCCCGTGCCGCAGGTGACGACGCCGGAGCCCTACACCCTCCAGCCGGAGGGCGATGTGCTGCACCGCGTGGCGCTCATCGACTACGGCGCCAAGCGCAACATCGCGCGCGAGCTCTGCCGCCGCGGCTGCGCCGTGACGGTGCTGCCCTGCTCTGCCAAGGCGGAGGACATCCTCGCCGCCGGGTATGACGGCGTCATGCTCTCCAACGGCCCCGGCGACCCGACGGACAACGTCGCCCAGATCGCGGAGATCGCCAAACTCTTCGGCCGCATCCCGATGTTCGGCATCTGCCTCGGCCACCAGCTCATGGCGCTGGCGCAGGGCGGCAGCACCGTGAAGCTCAAGTACGGCCACCGCGGCGTGAACCAGCCGGCGCGCGACGTGTGCGGCACGCGCACGTTCCTCACCAGCCAGAACCATGGCTACGCCGTCGTGCCCGAGAGCGTGAAGACCGGCGTCATCCGCTACGTCAACGCCAACGACGGCACGTGCGAGGGCATCGATTACCCCGACCTGCGGGCCTTTTCCGTGCAGTTTCACCCCGAGGCGTGCTCGGGCCCGCACGACACGGCCTTTCTCTTTGACCGATTCTGTGACCTGATGGGAGGTGCGCACCATGCCGATTGATTCCAGCATCCGCAAAGTCATGGTCATCGGCTCCGGCCCGATCGTGATCGGTCAGGCGGCGGAGTTCGACTATGCCGGCGCGCAGGCGTGCCGCGTGCTGCACGACGCGGGCGTGAACGTCGTGCTCGTCAACTCCAACCCCGCGACGATCATGACCGACAAGGCCCTCGCGGATGAAATTTATCTCGAGCCGCTCACGCTGACCTCCGTCAAGCGCATTATTGAAAAGGAGCAGCCCGACAGCCTCCTCGCCGGTCTCGGCGGGCAGACGGGCCTGACGCTCGCGATGGAGCTCGACAAGGAGGGCTTCCTGCAGCAGCACAACGTCCGCCTCATCGGCACGAACGCCGAAGCCATCGACAAAGCCGAGGACCGCGAGCTCTTTAAGGAAACCATGGCCGCCATCGGCGAGCCGACCATCCCCTCCGGCATTGCGAACACCGTGGCCGAAGCGCTGGAGGTCGCGGGCAGCATCGGCTACCCCGTCATCATCCGCCCGGCGTTCACGCTCGGCGGCGCGGGCGGCGGCGTGGCCTACAGCCCGGAGGAGCTCTCCTCCGCCGCGCAGACCGGCCTCGACGCGTCCCCCATTACCCAGATCCTCGTCGAGCGCTATATCTACGGCTGGAAAGAGATCGAGTTTGAGACCATGCGCGACGGTGTGGGCAACGTCATCGCCGTGTGCAGCATGGAAAACTTCGACCCCGTCGGCGTACACACCGGCGACAGCATCGTCGTCGCCCCGGCGCTGACGCTCTCGGACAAGGAGTTTCAGATGCTGCGCAGCGCGGCGCTGAACATCATCTCCGCGCTCGACATCGTCGGCGGCTGCAACTGCCAGTTTGCGCTCAATCCCGACAGCTTTGAGTACGCCGTCATCGAGGTCAACCCCCGCGTGTCGCGCTCGTCGGCGCTTGCGTCGAAGGCGACCGGCTACCCGATCGCGAAGATCACGACGAAGATCGCCCTCGGCTACACGCTCGATGAAATTCAAAACGACATCACCGGCAAGACCTGCGCCTGCTTCGAGCCCGCGCTGGACTACGTCGTCGTGAAGTTCCCCAAGTGGCCGTTTGACAAGTTTGTCGGCGCGTCCCGCCGTCTCGGCACGCAGATGAAGGCCACCGGCGAGGTCATGGCCATCGGCACGAACTTTGAGAGCGCGCTGCTCAAGGCCGTGCGCGGCGCCGAGATCCATCTCGACACGCTGCACGCCAAACCGCTGTCTGACCGCCCGGTGCGCGACCGGCTCGCCGACTGCGACGATCACCGCCTGTTCACCGTCTTTGAGGCGCTGTGCAGCGGCGTGTCCATCGACGAAATCCACGACATCACCCGCATCGACCGCTGGTTTCTGGCCCGGCTGCAAAACCTCGTGGACTACGAGGCGAGTATTCAGGGCGGCCTGACGCCGGAGCTTTATCAGCGCGGCAAATACCTCGGCTATCCGGACGCGGCACTGCGCCGCCTGTCCGGCAGCGAGGCGCTGCCCCCCTTCCGCGCGGGCTACAAGATGGTCGATACCTGCGCCGCCGAGTTCGACGCGCAGACCCCGTATTTCTACGCCAGCGCGGACGCGCGCTGCGAGGCGCGCACCTTCCCGCGCAGCGGCAAGCCCGTCGTCATGGTGCTCGGCTCCGGGCCGATCCGCATCGGCCAGGGCATCGAGTTTGACTATTCGTCCGTCCACTGCGTGTGGACGCTCAAGGCCATGGGCTACGACGTCGTCATCGTCAACAACAACCCCGAGACCGTCTCCACGGACTACGACACCGCCGACCGGCTGTATTTTGAGCCGCTCACGGCCGAGGACGTGCTGCAGATCATCGACGTGGAGCAGCCCGTCGGCGTCGTGGTCGCCTTCGGCGGCCAGACCGCCATCGCGCTCACGCAGACGCTCGACCGCCACGGCATCCGCATCCTCGGCACGTCGGCCGAGGGCATCGACATCGCCGAGGACCGCGAGCGGTTCGACGAGCTGCTCGAGCGCTTCCACATCTCGCGCCCGAAGGGCATGGGCGTGCAGACGCTGTCCGAGGCGCTCCACGCCGCGCAGACGCTCGGCTACCCCGTGCTGCTGCGCCCGTCGTACGTCATCGGCGGCCAGAACATGAAGATCGTCCACGACGACGCCGAGGTCACGACGTATATGCAGCGCATTCTCGCGCAGGGCATCGACAACCCCGTGCTCGTGGACAAATACATGATGGGCACGGAGCTGGAGGTGGACGTCATCTCCGACGGTACGGACGTGCTCATCCCCGGCATCATGGAGCACATCGAGCGCGCCGGCGTGCACAGCGGCGACTCCATCGCCGTCTACCCGCCGTACAACCTCAACGACATGATGACGGACAAGATCGTCGACAGCTCGCGCAAGCTCGCCCTCGCGCTCGGCACGAAGGGGCTTGTGAACATCCAGTACCTCATCTGGGAAAACGAACTCTACGTCATCGAGGTCAACCCCCGCGCCTCGCGCACCGTGCCGTATATCAGCAAGGTCACGGGCGTGCCGATGGTGGACGTAGCGGCGCGCGTCATGCTCGGCGCGCCGCTGAAGAGCCTCGGCTACGGCACCGGCCTGCACCCCATCCCGCCGTATTACGCGGTCAAGGTGCCGGTGTTCTCGTTTGAAAAGCTTGGCGACGTCAACGCCTACCTCGGCCCGGAGATGAAGTCCACGGGCGAGGTGCTCGGCCTCGGCAAGACGATGCAGGAGGCGCTGTTCAAGGGCCTGACCTCGGCCGGCATGGTCGTCGGCCAGCACCCGGACGGCCGCCACGGCGTGTTCGTGAGCGTGGACACGCACGACCTCGGCGAGATCGTGTCGCTGGCCAAGAAGCTCGACGACCTGCACTTCGCCCTCTACGCGACCGAGGAGACCGCCGCCGCCATCGCGCGCCTCGGCATCGACGTCGTGACCGTGGACGGCATCCGCGAGAGCGACCACGCCTTCGCCCTGCTCGAGAGCGGCTGCATCGACTACATCGTCTACACCGGCGCGCTCAAGGACGCGACCATGGACGATTACATCGCCCTGCACCGCCGCGCGCTGCAGCTCGGCATCCCGTGCTTCACCTCGCTCGACACGGCCAACGCCCTGGCGGACATCATCGCCAGCCGCTACAATGAGCGCAACACCGAGCTCGTGGACATCAACCACATGCGCACCGAGCGCCAGAGCCTGAAGTTTGCGAAAATGCAGGCCACCGGCGACGACTATATCTACGTCGAGAACTTTGACGGGCACATCACCTGCCCCGAGTCGCTGTGCATCCCGCTCTGCTCGCGCCACCGCGGCATCGGCGGCTACGGCATCGTGCTCATTGAGCACAGCGACGTGGCCGACGCGAAAATGCGCGTCTTTAACCGCGACGGCAGCGCCGGCGGCATGGGCGGCAACGCCATCCGCTGCGTGGCCAAGTACCTGTACGACAACGGCATCGTGCCGCGCGACGATCTCACGATCGAGGCCGGCGGCCTCGTGCACCGGCTGCACCTGTACACGCGCTTCGGCACGGTCGGCCTCGTGACGGTCGACATGGGCAAGCCCGCGTTTGAACCCGCCAATGTGCCCGTGACGCTCGCGGGCGAGCGCGTGATCGACCGGCCGGTGACCATCGCCGGCGGGGAGTACCGCATCACCTGCCTCTCGATGGGCAACCCCCACTGCGTCGTCTTTGCCGACCGCGTGGATGAGGTGGACGTCGCGCGCCTCGGCCCGCAGTTTGAGCACGCGGACATCTTCCCCGCGCGCACGAACACGGAGTTCATCCGCGTCGTCAATCGCACGACGATCAAGATGCGCGTCTGGGAGCGCGGCAACGGCGAGACCCGCGCCTGCGGCACCGGCGCGTGCGCGGCCGTGGTGGCCGCCACGGAAAACGGCCTGTGCCCGAAGGGCGAACCCATCACCGTCAAGGTCAGCGGCGGCGACCTGATCGTCACCTATGACGACGACGGCGTACACCTGACCGGCAACGCCGAGCTCGCCTTCACCGGCGTGACCACGTACTGAGACCCAAAACGCAAAAAATCACCCGCATCCGGTTTGGATGCGGGTGATTTTTTCTGCCGTGCCGCTCAGCCGCGCATGGCGGCGGCGAAGGCGTCGATGCGCGCGATGTCGAGCTGCGGCTCGGCATTCTGCGCGCGGTACTGCGGCGATGTCATCAGTGCGCCGAAGAGCTGCTTGTAGGCGTAGCTCATCTTCTCGTACTGCATCTTGCCGCCGAGGATGTCCTTCGCGGCCGCGTGCGCGAGCAACTCCGGCGAGAAGAAGTGCTCCAGGTACCCCTCCGTGCCGGGCGTGGTGTAGCAGCACAGATACAGCCCGAGTTTCTTGCCCAGCAGCGTCTTTTCGTTGCGGCGCAAAAAGCGCTTGATGTGCTTGTCGAGCTTGAACATGTACACGCAGCTGCCGATGATGACCGTGTCGTATTCCTCGAGCGTGATGCCGCGCTCGCGGATGTTGCGCACCGTCACGTCGCCGCCGACGGCGCTCTTGAGCATATAGGCGATCTCCTCCGTCGCGCCGTAGCGCGAGGCGAACAGGATCAGCGTTTTCATGCAGTGACCTCCTTTGTCCGCCCTGCCGGGCGGCCCCTTCTTTATGTAAGAGTATAGGAAGCCGCCGCGCCGCTGTCAAGCGCTGCGCGCGATATTCGAACCCGACCGGCACGGGCGCGGCCTGTTAAGGCGCCGGCTCTCTGCGCCGCGCCTTGGGAATGTTGAGGGTCAGGATGAGCGCCTCGTCCGTCTCCTGCCGGCGCATGCCGGCGTCGATGCCGCCCTGCTTCATGAGGTCGAGACTGTGCGAGATCGTGTTGAGAAACACGCGCACGTCCTTGAGGATGAAGGTTTTCTGCTGCTCGCTCTCAGGCGCGGTCTTGGCCTCGAGCAGGCGCTCGATGTAGGCGTCCGTCGCGGCGACGTTCAGGTCGCGGCTGAGGATATAGGCCAGCGCCTCGCGCTGCTCGGCCGGCGTCTCGAGGCGCAGCAGCGCGCGGCCGTGCCGCTCGGTGAGCCCGGCGTTGCGCATGGCGTTGAGCACATCCTCCGGCAGGCGCAGCAGGCGGAGCTTGTTCGCCACGGCCGACTGCGACTTGCCCAGCCGCCGCGCGCACTCCTCCTGGCTCAGGCCGAAGAGCCGGATGAGCTGCGCGATGCCGCGCGCCTCCTCGAGAAAGTCGAGGTCGTTGCGCTGGAGGTTTTCCACCAGCGCGATGAAGCTCGCCTCCTCGAGATCCAGCTCCATGATGATGCACGGCACCTCACTGAGCCCCGCCATGCGCGCGGCGCGCAGGCGGCGCTCCCCGGCCACGAGCTCATACCCGCCCTGCCGTGGCCGCACGGTCAGCGGGCTGAGCACGCCGTACTCGGCGATGCTGCGCGAGAGCTCCTCGAGCTGCGCCGGGGAAAAATTCTGCCGCGGCTGGACCGCGCTCGGCGCGATCGCGTCCACCGCCAGATACACGATGCTGCCGCGGGCCGCGCGGCTGCGATGGTTGGAAAACTGCATAGCACACCCTCCATATCTTGTGTTTTACAACACAAAAATAATCCACATATTGCGCAAAACGCGGCGAAATCGGGCGCGCGCAGAAAAAAAGAGGGCGGACTGCTTACAGTCCGCCAAAAACAGGGTCGTGGGATAAAGATATGAGCCGTGGCTTCCAAACTGCGGAAGTCAATTGGATAAGCTGTGATGGTATTGTAGCGCCGGGTGCGCAAAATGTAAAGAGCGAACGGTGTCGGCCGGGCACTAGTTTTGTCGGCGGCGGAATCTTTTTTCGCGCGCGGGGCATACTGACCGGGAGTACACAGCAAAGGAGATGGAAGCATATGCAGGTGATCGACCGCATCGCGCTGATCCTCGCGATCATCGGCGGGCTCAACTGGGGCAGCATCGGTCTGTTCCGGTTCGATCTCGTGGCGTGGATCTGCGGCGGGCAGGCCTCCGTAGTCGCCCGCGTGATCTATACGCTCGTGGGTCTGGCCGCGATCTGGTGCATTTCCCTGCTCTTCCGCGGCCGCGACGAGATCGACGGCGACACGGAGGACGCGTAATGCCACCGGCAGCGAAAAACGGCATGGCCGACGCCATGCCGTTTTTTTGCGCGCTTATCCCAGCCGCTGCATCGCCAGCGCGCTGCCGGGGAAGCGGTCGAACGCATCGAGCGGCGGCAGATACGCCTCTAGCGCGTGCACCAGCTCGCCGCCGAGCAGGCCGCCGAGCGTGTTGAGCATCAGGTCGTCCACGTCGCACAGGCGGTACGAGCCGCGGAACACGAAAAACAGCCCCGTGAGCTGCCCCAGCTCAATGAACGCCGAAAACGCGAGCGACGCGAGCGCGACCTTCCCGAGATCCAGCCCGCAGACATAGCGCAGGTACATACCAAACGGCAGCAGCATCAGAATGTTGCACACGACCTGCAGCACCGTGCGATCCAGCAGCGCCGGCAGATAGGTGTGCGCATCGGAGAGCACGAGCGGCGTCTCGCGCAGGAAATCGGCCACAAACTGAAACGGCACGAGCTGGATCCGGTACGTGCTCAGCTTTGCCGCCTGCGCCGCATCCGGCAGCGGGAAGAACACGAGCGCCAGCACGCACAGCACGTAAAACAAAAACAGACCGCCGAACACGGTGCGCACCCAGTTGAAGCAGCGCGCACGCACCTGCCGGTAGAAAAACGGCACGGCCACCAGCGCCGCGATGAGCGGAAACGCATAGCCCGCCAGCCGGATACTGCCCAGAAGATTTGTCATGATCCTTGCCTCCCATCGGGGCGCTCCCGCCCCGGTTTCTGGCATCAGTATAGCGCCGGACGGCATCACACCGCCATCGTTTTGGCTTACAGTTGGCTTACATCTTCGTAAGGCAGCGCGGCGAAACGCAAAAGCCGGGCGCGTCAGTCAGACGCGCCCGGCCGTGCGGACAGATATTTCCCCTCAGGCGACGAGGAAGAACTTCACGAGGAAGATCACCGAGATGACATACGTCAGCACGGAGACGTCCTTGCCCTTGCCCGTGCAGAGCTTGAGCACGGAGTAGCTGATCAGGCCCAGACCGATGCCGTGGCCGATGGAGCCGGAGATCGGCATGGAGATGAGCATGATGGCCACCGGCAGGCTCTGATACATGTCGTCAAAGTCGATCTTCTTGAGACCGCCGAGCATGAGCAGGCCGACGTAGATGAGCGCGGAGCTCGTCGCGGCGGCGGGGATGATGGCGGCGATGGGCGCGAGGAACATGCTCGCGAGGAAGAGCACGCCGGTCGTCAGCGCGGTCAGGCCCGTGCGGCCGCCGGCCTCGACGCCGGAGGCGGACTCGACGAACGTCGTGACGGTGGACGTGCCGGTGCACGCACCCGTGACGGTGCCGATGGCGTCGGCCAGCAGCGCCTCGCGCATGCGCGGCATGTTGCCGTCCTTGTCGACCATGCCGGCGCGGCTCGCCGTGCCGACGAGGGTGCCGATGGTATCGAACATGTCAATGATGCAGAACGTGATGACGAGCGTCACGACCGTGAACCAACCGATCTCGCCGAGGGCGGCAAAGTCGAACTTGAACAGGGTCGTCTCGGCCATGTCGCCGAACGCAGGCACGAAGGACGCCCCCTTGAGCGACGCGAACGGGTTCGTGTGCAGGAAGATGGCCTCGCCCGCCCAGTAGATGCCGGACGCGCAGAGCATGCCCAGCAGCACGGAACCCTTGATCTTCCTGTGCGCGAAGAGCACGATCAGAAACAGGCCGACGAACATGGTCACGACCGTGAGCACCATCTGCGGGTAGCCGTCGCCCATGTTGGCCTTGGCGAGGCTGGGCGTGAGCGCGCCGAAGAAATCGCGCATGACGTAAAACGGGCCGCCGTCGCTCGAGTACACGCCGGCGTTGGAGCCGATGCCGATGTTGAGCAGCATGAGGCCGATGGCCGGCGCGATGCCGAGCCGGATGCCGAGCGGGATGGCCTCGACGATCTTCTCGCGCACCTTGAGCACCGAGAGAATGATGAACACGATGCCCTCAATGAGGATGACGCACAGCGCCGTCTGGAACGACTGCAGGTAGCTCATGCCGGTCAGGCTGACGATGTTGGCCACGACGACGGCGAAAAAGCTGTTGAGGCCCATGCCGGGCGCCATGGCAAAGGGCTTGTTGGCCGCGAACGCCATGACGAGCGTGCCGACGGCGGAGGCAATGCACGTGGCGAGGAACACGCCGTTCCAGAGCTGCGTGCCGCCCTCGGCGCCGAAGCCGGTCAGCAGGTTCGGGTTGAGCGCGATGATGTACGCCATGGTCATGAACGTCGTCAGACCGGCGACAATCTCAGTGCGTGCGGTGGTGTTGTTTTCTTTCAGGTGAAAGAGCTTTTCCATTGGGATCCCCTCTCCATAAAGTTTTTGCCGGAAACGCAAAACGCCGTCAGTATAACGCGATTTGCCCCGCCTGTCAACGACAAAAACCGGACACGGAATATCCCGTGTCCAGTCCTGAAATTGCAGGCGTTTTTTACCCCTGCGCGGGGCAGTCGCGCTCGTGGCAGGTGAAGAGAATGACCTGCCGGTGCTGCGCGATCTCGCGGAAGAGCGCACGCGCACGCTTGGCGCGCGCATCGTCGAAATTCACGAGCGTGTCGTCGAGCACGAGCGGGCACGGATCGTCCGCCGGGCACGTCAGCTCGCACAGCGCCAGCCGCACGGACAGGTACAGCAGGTCCGCCGTCCCGGCCGAGAGATAGGCCGTGTCGCGCGGCGTCGGGTCGTCGGCGCTGCGCGCCTTGGCCGACAGGTCGCGCGCGAGCACGAGCTCGTCATAGCGCCCGTCGGTGAGGTAGTCCATATAGTCCGCCGCCTTCTGCGCCAGCTGCGGGGAAAAGCGGCTCTGCAGTTCGCTATCCGCGCGGCCGAGCGTCTCGATCGCGAGCGCAATGGCGGCGTACTGCCGCTCGAGCGCGTCGCGCTGTTCGAGCAGCTGCGCGTGCTCGCTGCCCAGCGCCATCGGGTCGCCGATGGCGAGCGCCGCACCCGTGAGCTGCGCCTGCTGCGTGCGCAGGCGCGTGCGCACGCTCTCGAGCGCGCACTTGCGCTGGTAGAGCGCGGCGGCCTCGCCCGTGCCGCTCTCAAAATCCAGGCTCTGCAGCAGCCGCTCGTGCGTCTCGCACTGGTGCTCGCGCGCATCCTCGAGCGCGGCGGCGGCCTTCTGCTCCGCCTGCATGGCGGCCGCGCACGCACGGTAGGCGGCCCTATGCACCTCCGCCTGATAGTAGATGCCGTCCGCGTCCTGCGCGCCGTAGCTGCGCAGGAGCTCCCCGAGCGCGGCGGCAGCCTGCTGCGCGCGCTTTTTGCCGCTTCTGGCAACGATCAGCAGCACGACGGCCAGCACCGCAAGCGCGATGGCCGCATAATACAGCGGCTGCGCCACAAGATAACCCAGCGCCGCACACAGTGCGGCCAGCACGAGCGCCGCGATCCAGAAATACGGCTTGCCGCCGTGCTCCGCCGTCCCGGCGAGGGACTCGGCCCGCTGCGCGTCGCGCTCGGCGGTCTCGCCCGCCTCGTCCGGCGTCTGCACACCGAAGTGCGTCTGCTCGAGCGCGGTGCGCCTGGCCGCGGCGTCCCGCCGGGCCTGCTCGAGCGTCTGCTCGAGCGTACGCAGGTTCGATTTCTCCTCGCCCATGCTGCTCAGCGCCGCGCGGCGCTGCCGCTGCCGGGCGGCGTTCATCTGCTCGGTCACGGTCTGCAGCTCCGCGTCCGTCTGCGCGATCTCGGCGGCGCAGGCCGCCTGCTCCTGCGCGTTGCGCTCGAGCCGGTGCAGCTGCTCTTCCACCGTCGTGATGCGGCCCTCCAGCTCCGGCAGCGCGCCGTGCTGGCCGCTGCGCCGGCGGCGCAGCCACGCGCGCAGCTGCGCGTCGGCCTCGGAGTAGGAGCTCGCCTCCTCGCCGGAGGTCACGATGGCGGAAATGCGTCGTTCCAGCTCCGGCGTGCCCGTCACGACGAGGCCGCCCTGCCCGATGAACGCGGTGCGCGCGAACACCTCGGCCGACACGCCCGTGAGCTGCTCGCCCGCGTCCGCCGCCGTCAGGCCCGGCACCGGGATGTCCGTGCCGGTGTACACCGCCGAAAAGCCGCGCAGCGGCGCGTTCGGCGCCTCCGTCCAGCGGCGGATCGTGATGCGTTTTCCGCCCTGCTCGAGCTCCAGCTCGCCCGCCATGGGCTTGCCGCTCCAGGGCGCGTATTTCTGCTTGTCGGGCACGAACCCGGCGCGCGCGCGCTGGGACGTGTCGATCCCGTAGAGCATGGCGCGCAGGAAGGCGCACCACGTGCTCTTGCCGCTCTCATTCGGCGCGTAGATGATATTCAGGCCCGTGTCGAGCCGCAGCTGCTCGCCGTCGAGCGTGCCGAACGTGCCCTGCATATGCCGGATGATCACAGCGTCACCACCTCCTCGTCGTGGTCCAGTGCCGCAAGGCCCCAGCGCGCGGCCATGACGATGGTTTCACGCGCGCGGTCTGTTGCCGCAGCGTCGTATTGTTGCTTCAGTTGGGCCAGAAACTGCCCGCGCAGCGTGCCCTCGCCCGCCCGCGCCCAGAGATCGCGGCGTGCGCGCGTCTCATCGCGCAGCTGCAGCGCGAACACCCGGCCCTCGAGCGCCGCGCGCAGCGCGGCGGGGTTCGGCGCGCGGTCGGTCTCGCCCGTGAGCACGATGCGGTAAATATTGCGCGCAGCCCCCTCCGGCAGCGCCGCGAGCGCCGCCTGCACGGGGTCCGCGTCCGTGACGTCCACGCGCAAAATCTCATACCGCCGCCCGGGCACAGGCACAAACCGCGCCTGCACGTCGCCCGCGGCGATGTCCACGAGCAGCACGCCCTTTTCCCCCGTCTCGTCAAAGCCGCGGCCCTCCATGCAGCCCGGCCAGGCGTACACCGTGCCCCCGGCGCGCTGCACGCCGCCAAAGCGGTGCACGTGGCCGAAGGCGGCGTAGTCCAGCCCGCTGGCTGCAAGCTCCGCAGCCGACACGGGGTTATAGGCGGACGCGGGGTTGCCCACCTCGCCGTGCACGCAGAGCACGTCGAGCAGCCCCGCCTGCTTCGGCACGGAAAAGCCCCGCAGCAGCCCGGGGCAGCGGCTGTCGGTGAACGCCGCGCCCCAAACGCGCACGCCCAGCTCTGGCAGCGTCACCGCCTCGATGCGCGGCGAGCGGAAGATATGTACGTTTTCCGGAAACGTCAGGCGCGCATACGGCGCGCCCGCGCTGTAATAGTCGTGGTTGCCGGGCGCGAGAAACACCTCCGTCCCGCAGCCGGCAAACGTCTCGGCGAGCGCTTTGGCCGTCTCGGGGTAGGGGCTCGCGCTGTCGAGTAGGTCGCCCGCGAGCAGGATGATCTGTGCCCCGTGCGTCCGCGCCAGCTCCGGCAGGGCGCGCAGCAGGCCGCGCTGCTCCCGGCGGCGCTGCGCCGCCTGCGCGAGCGTGAGCGCCTCAAACGGCGAGTCGAGGTGCAGATCCGCCGCGTGCAGGATGCGCACGCTCATCTCAGGCGCACCAGGTGCACGTCGCGGCAGCGGCCGGTGTCGCTGTCGACCTCGAAGATCGCGCCCTCGAGCTTGGCCGCGCCCATGGCGGCCTCATAGCGCCGCGGCGGGTCGCCGAGGAACTTGCCGATCGACTGCTCCGGCGCGATGCCGAGCACGGCGTTGGCCGGGCCCGTCATGCCGAGGTCTGTCAGGTAGCCGGTGCCCTCAGGCAGCACCTCGGCGTCGGACGTCTGCACGTGCGTGTGCGTGCCCCAGACGGCCGTCACGCGCCCGTCGAGGTAAAAGCCCATGGCGCGCTTTTCGCTCGTGGCCTCGGCGTGCATGTCGACGAGGACGATCTTCGCCTGCGTCTGGTCGAGGATGTCGTCCACGACGAGGAAGGGATTATCCGTGTTCGCGTCGAGCGTGAAGCGCCCCATGAGGTTGATGACGCAGATCGGCCCGCCGCGCACGGAGTATTCGCCCCAGCCGCGGCCCGGGCACTGCGGCGCGAAGTTCGCCGGACGCAGGATGCGCTTTTTCTGCTCGAGATACGGCTGCAGCTCGTAGCGCGTCCACGTGTGGTTGCCGAGCGTGATGACGTCGGCCCCGGCGGCGAAGATGGCGTCGGCCTGCTTCGGCGTCACGCCGACGACGTTGGCGTTCTCGCCGTTGACGACGGTGAAATCAATGTGCTCCTGCTCCTGGAACGCGCGCAGGCGCTCGGTCAGAAACGTCAGGCCGGGCGCGCCCACAACGTCGCCCACGGCCAGAATACGCAAGATCATGCGGATCCCTCCCATGCGATCGGAAGAAAATTTGATAATAGAAATAGTATACCACCGACGGCAGCGGGGAATCAATCCAGAAACTGGAGCGGCGCGGATTTCATAGCTTTTTGTCCGCGCGCACATACTAGCCGTGCAGTGGTGCAGCTGCGAAGGGAGGCAGAAACGTGAAAGGAGACAGCAAAATGAACGCAATGCAGTTTGCCAAGGGCATGAGCATCGGCATGGGTGTCGGCATGGCGGTCGGCACGGCGGCGGGTTGGATGATGCACCCGCAGAAAAAGCGCACGAACAACATCTTGGCGGACGCGGTGCGCACGGTCAGCGACGTGACGGACACCATCCGCGACACGATGGGCTGGTAAAAACGCAAAAAAGGAAAACTTTTTTGAAAAAGGGCTTGCAATTCCGGCCGGGCTATGCTACTATACTTAGGCGCGTTAGGAGCGCACTAAGCGCCGTTAGCTCAGCTGGATAGAGCGTCTGGCTACGGACCAGAAGGCCGGGGGTTCGAATCCCTCACGGCGTGCCAATCGACAAGGTTCTGCGGAACCTTGTCGATTTTCTTTTTCCGAATCAGAAAGAAGATCCCGCAGGGCGGTTCCCTGCGGGATCGTTCCGTATTCAGGCAGGGATCACCCCTGCTTGCCGCCGGCGCAGGCGGGCTCGGCCTTGCCCGCTTTCTCCCTGCGGTGCGGCAGCACGGCAGCCACGGCGCCGAAGAGCACCGACGGCAGCACCCACGCGAAGCCCAGCTCAAACAGCGGCAGCTTGTGCAGGAACGTGAGCGGCACGCCATAGCCATCGAGCGTGCACAGGATGCTCATGAGCAGCGCGCCTATGACCGCGCCGCGGCTGATGCGGTCGGGCAGCCGCGGCACGACAAGCGAAATGAAAATGAGGACGAGGGTAGGCGGATAGACGACATCCAGGACCGGCGCGGCGACGGCCACGATGCGGTCGAGACCGAGGTTCGACACGACGGCGCTGAACACGCAGATCGCGATGACAAACACCTTGTACGACACCTTGCCGCGGCAGAGCTTGGCAAAATACGCGGCAGCGGAGCTGGTGAGCGCCACGGCCGTCGTGATGCACGCGAGGCCGACGACGATGCCGAAGATGATCATGCCGGTCTTGCCCATGAGGGCCTCGACGATGGCCATGACGAGTTGCGCGCGGCCGATCGACCGGTCGTACTGCGCGGAAACGGTGGCGCCGAGATAGGCAAGGCCCATATAGACCGCCAGCAGCAGCACGCACGCGAGAATGGACGACCCGCTCATGATGCGGAACTTCTTGCCCGACTCGGTGTAGCCCTTGTCGATCACGCTCTGTAGCACGAGGATGCCGAACGGCAGCGCGGCGAGCGCGTCCATGGTCTGGTAGCCGGCCTTGACGCCGGTAACGACGGCGCTGTCGATCTTCGCCTCGGGCGCGATGGTGCCGAGCGGCGTGACAACGCCCTTGATGATGATGGCCGCAAGGCCAATGAGCAGCAGCGGCGTGAGCACCTTGCCCACGATGTCCACGACGGCGGACTCGCGGATGCACAGTGCGAGGATGAGCGCGAAAAACAGCACCGAGAACACGACGGCGGACACGCCGGGCAGGTTCGGGGCGATGGCCATTTCAAACGTGCTGGCCGACGTGCGCGGGATGGCGACCATGGGGCCGACGCACAGAATGATCGCGCACATGAGGATCTCCGACGGCACACGGCCGACGCGCTGGAGCACGGCCTCGCTGCTGCCGACACGCAGCAGCGCGCAACTGCCCGCAACCCCAACCACGATGTACGCCATAAAATACCCGCTCAAACCCGCCAGCACCTGCGGGCCGGACTCCATGCCCAGGTACGGCGGGAAGATGACGTTCCCGGCGCCGAAGAACATGGAAAACAGAGCGAAACCGACAACGATCACGTCGCGTGCCGCCCGATTTTTCGTCTCTTTCATGTTTTCTCTCCTTTTGCCGCCCGAAGCGGGCAGCCCCTTTCGATTTCCGAATATAGGATATCATTCTTTTTGATAATTGAGAAACGAGACTTGTTCATGGGGATATGAAAAAAGCAAATGACATGGGTCAGAAAATTTTATTGGTTGAGTTGAACAAATTCGTGGTATTATGAAAAAAGAATGATAAAAAGGAGGCAGCATATGGACGACGGAAAACTGCGGGCGCTGCTGACGGCAGTCGAATGCGGCAGCTTCAGCAAGGCGGCGGCCCGGCTGGGCTATACCCAGTCCGCCATGACACACCTGGTCAACAAACTGGAGGCCGAAGTCGGCTGTACGCTGCTCGAGCGCGGCAGTCAGGGCATCCGCCTGACGGACGCGGGCAAACATCTGCTGCCCTATATTCAGAACGTGGTCTGCGCGTGCGACACGCTCCTGCAGGAGGCTGCCGAGCAGAACGACCCGCGCACGCGCACGCTGCGCATCGGCTGCTTTGCGAGCATTGCCCGCGCGCGTCTGCCGGAGCTGCTGCGTGCCTTCCGCGAGCTGCACCCCGAGATCAAAATGGACGTGCTCGTGCGCGGTGATGAGCTGCCTGCCGCGCTCGCAAGCGGGGAGATCCAGCTCGCCCTCGTGGACGAGGCGCGCGCGCAGGGGTTCGACTTTCTGCCGCTGGCGGACACGCCGCTCGTGGCCGTCGTGCCGCCGGACTTTCCGTGGGAGAGCGATACCATCCCGCTCGAGCGGCTGCTGCGTGAGCCGTTTCTTTCCAACCCCGACCAGTATATCGAGCCGTTCCTCCCGCCGGACACTCCGCGGCTGGAGGTCACAGCGTCGGACGACGGGTCGATCCTGTCCATGGTCGCCGGCGGACTCGGCGTGTCGGTACTGTCGGCATTTTCCCTCGTCGGGTATGAGGGACAGGTGCGGGTGCTCCAGCTCGAGGAGCCGATCGCGCTGCGCCTCGGCGCGGCGGTCAAGTCCCTGAACGCTGCCGGTACGTCCGCACGGACATTTTTGTCCTTTCTGCGCGAATATTACGGAAAAAACGATACGCCCTGACCCGGCGATGTGATAGCAAGAGCGGCCCGCACCGAATGGTGCGGGCCGCTTGCGCTGCGGAAAACGTTGAAATGATGAGTGAACGGATGTTGGCGCCCTCCGACTCAGTCTGAGAGCTTGCGCACGGCCTCGTGCGCGTCGCCGACGGCAAAGAGGATCTTGCGCGGCTGCTGCGCGTCGCCGAGGACCGTCACGGGGGCGACGGATTCAAACGCGGCCGCGGCCTGCGTCGTCGGGGCAAAGCCCAGCGCGAGCAGCACCGTGTCGCACGCGATCTGCTGCCGCGCGCCCGCGTGCTCGACCGTGACGCTGCACGTGAACGCATCGCCGTCGATGCGCACGAGCTTCGTCGCGGGGCGGAAGTCTACGTCCGAGCGCGCCATGTAGTCGCGCATGAGCATGTCGTTCATCTTGAAGCCCGGCTCCGACGGGATGGTCCTGGCC
>ERZ1023683.177-NODE-177-length-18071-cov-7.458648_pt1 | contig 18071 bp, 20 predicted proteins | sample MGYA00380345_ERZ1023683 | MGnify/ENA primary metagenome ERZ1023683 (study PRJEB33179, sample SAMN07449040) | human gut metagenome | biome: Human-gut; feature: Human associated habitat; material: Faeces | host: Homo sapiens | place: India:Kasaragod | collected...
CTATACCTTTATATAAAACGCGCGCTCGCCCGTAAATAACACAAATTTTCTCAAAAGTCAAATTAGCATATAATAAATTTGAATTTTTAGCTATTTTGTTATATAATTATGATATAAAAAGTAAAAGGAGAAATATTATGGTAAATTTTCAAATGTATGATTTGGCTGTGAGCAGAACAGCTACGAACCTAATGTCTTATGCGAAACGGCACAATAATAAAATCGAACTTAAAAATTTCGACCCTACTAATCATACTCATATGTATATTTTTGAGGTCGCGCGCCTTGTAAGCAATATCAATAACAGTGAAAAGATTATTCTGGGAATGGGTTTTTGGAAACATCTATTTTCCCCCAAAGATATTCGGCGCACTAAGCGCGCGAAGTCTTTTTCCGAGGGAATCAACATTGAGAAATTTTTAGATTTTACCTTTACAGAAATTGAAGCCACTCCAGATGAAATTTGGGAGGAATATTACAAGTGATTTATATTTATACTGATGGAGCTTGCTCTGGTAATCCTGGACCTGGTGGTTCAGCTTTTATTGCCGTAGAAGACAATAAAGAAATTTATCGTTGGTCGATGCCGATTCCAGAAGCAACAAATAATATGTGTGAGTTATTAGCTATTGTTGAAGCTTGTAGATGGGCTGAAGAAGCCTGCTCCTCTAATCAAATTACGATTCGAACTGATAGTGCTTATTGCCATAATTGCTATGTTCAAAAATGGTTTCGTAATTGGCAAAAGAATGGATGGAAAAATTCTAAAAAAGAACCAGTCGCAAATAAAAAGCTTTGGCAACAACTTATTCCTTTTTTTGAGGATGAACGGTTTTCTTTTGAGAAAGTAAAAGGACACACCGGCTCAAAAGATTGGAACGATGAAGTCGATAAGTTGGCTGTAGAAGCCCGAAAATCAATCTAAAATTTGCTTTTTGTCTGGATTTATGATATAAATAAACCTGTAAGCAAAAAAAATTTTCTTTTTATATAAAAAGAAACAAAAACGATATAGAGTAAGAAATAGGTGGGAACCCTATATAGACTATATGTAAGGAGTATAATTATATATAATAACAAAAGAGGTGATTGAATGAGAAATGTCGTTGTTGTCAACGGCTTTCCTTAACCTAGGTCAGGAAAGGATACTTTCTGTGAAATGGTTCAAAAACTAATGGAAGAAAGAGTTGGTCCTTATAGTTGTAGAATTATTTCCACAGTTGATTTAGTAAAAGAAGTTGCTAAGTTTTGTGGTTGGAATGGCCAGAAAACCCCTAAAGATAGAAAATTTTTATCAGACCTAAAAGATATTCTGACCCAATGGAACGACGTTCCTTATAAAGATGTTATTAGTTATTATGAGGGATGTAAAGAAATTTGGAAGCAGTTGGGATATAATGAAAAAGAATGTCTTTATTTCATAATGTGCCGAGAACCAAAAGAAATTCAAAAATTTGTAGATAGAATTGGTGCGCGAACTTTGATAGTAGAAAGGATTGAGGTTGATGAACAGGTTCAATCCAACCATGCTGATAGTAATGTTCATAATTATACTTATAATATTTATATACACAATGATGGAACTCTAAAAGATTTGGAAAAAATAGCTTATAAATTTACGGATTTATTTTTGAAAGGAGAAAATTGTGAAGGGATTTATTGGTGATATTGATTGGGTTAATTCAGAAAGCATGAAGTATTGGAGCATTCCCGCTTCTTATTCTAAGGAAAAGCGAAAGTCCGAAGTAGTAAATGCTATTTATAGTGGAGACTATTATGGTGCCTTGAAAGTTGATGGCTACTATCAGCGTCTCATAAAGGACGAAGATGGAAATTGTTTTATGGTAGCCCGCAATAAAAATGTAAAAGGCGAAGCTGTAAAAAAAATTGAGTGGGTTCCTCAACTTCAAGCTTTTATGGCACAGCTACCTAATGGGACCGTCCTTCTAAGTGAATGTTATCTTCCTGGGCATGAGGGCTCAAAAAATATTACCTCTCTTTTGGGATGCCTCAAAGATAAATGTATTGCTCGTCAAGAGAGTGGCCAAAAACTTCATTTTTATATTTTTGATATTTGTGCTTATAATGGAGTAAATTTGGTTAGCACTTCTGCGATTAATCGTTTTTCTCTTTTAGAGAAAATCTCTACTCAATTAACTTCTCCCTACGTGGAGTGGGCTAAGTATTATAATGGAAAGGAATTGTGGAACCATCTTCAAGATTATTTGGCTTCTGGTCGAGAGGGGATAGTAATTACCCGGAAGGATTGTCCAATTTATTTCAAACGGACTCCCGCGCATATGACAATCAAAGTAAAGAAAGAACTTCAAGAGACCTTGGATGTAGTAATTATGGGAGCAAATGCGCCAACTCGTCTTTACAATGGAAAGGAGCTTATGAGTTGGAAGTATTGGGAAAATTTATCTACTGGTGAGAAAGTCGAAGGCGCGCTCTATAAGAATTATAGTGATGGAGACCCCATCGAACCAATTACGAAAATGTATTTTCTAGGCGGCGCAGGCTCTCTAAAAATTGGAGCCTATAAAGATGGAAAACTAGTCCAAGTCGGAAATCTTAGCGGACTTGAGGAGGAAATTCTGCTGAATTGGAAGTCTTATCTTGGAAAAGTCATTGAAATTACTGCAATGGAAGTTATGGCTGATAGTTATGGTCTAAGGCATCCGCGCCCTGTTCGTTTGAGAAGTGATAAGATGGCGAACGAGTGCGATTGGTATCGGATTTTTGAAAATGTATAAGGTTTCGTCTTATGAGAAAAAAGTAATTGAAATTCTCAATAAGGAAAAAGTCAAATTTATAAAAGAGAAAACTTTTAATGACCTTCATCATGGATATTATAGATTTGATTTTTTTCTTCCCGAAGAGAATATTCTTTTGGAAGTCCAAGGACGTCAGCATACGGAATTTACAAAAATCTTTTATAAAAGTCGTTCTGACTTCCTAAAAGCCCAAGAGAGAGATAGAGAAAAAATAAGCTATTGTCTCTCCCATAAAATTCCCCTTTATTGTATTCCTTGGTGGGATATGGATAAAATTTCCTCAGTAAAGGACTTACTAAATGATGCCTATTTAGCGCGAACCCGTTATCATAATGATAATGCTTATCGAGAGTATCTAAAAAAATAGAGAAGAAGTTCCTTGTTTCTACTTATAATTTGAAGTAGAGAGGAGGGATTTCTTTTGACTATCCAAGAAGTTGCGAATAGCCTAGGAGGCATCCTCATTCTAATTTTTCTTTTTTGGCAGGTTTTGGAAAAAGTATGCGGAAATTTTGAATGGTTTCAAAAGATGAAGAAAAAGAAGATCGAAGCTGAAAAGAAAAGGCAGGAAGAGATTGTCCAAAAAACAACCGAAAAAGTCGCCGAGCAAATTTTGACTCCTATTATAGCAACATTTGAAGAGAAAAATCGTTTACAAGATGAGAAGCTAGGAATGCTTATCAAATCTTCTAATGATATGCTTAGGAAAGATATTGTAAGAATTTACTATAAATATTTACCCTATAACAGAATATTACAATATGACAAAGAATTTGTTTGCGCTATTTATAAAGATTATCATAGCCAGGGTGGTAATTCTTTTATAGATGGAATTATGAAAACAATTCGAACTTGGTTGGTTGTTTCTACAGAAGAGGAATTACATCAATAAAAAAAGAGGAGAGGACAAAAATCCTCTCCCTTTTATTTTCTATTTTACTTACCTTCGCCCTTGATGCGAGCAATAACCTCACTAATGGCGCTAGAACCAGACATTAGCACAAAACCAGTTAGGATTTGACCAGCCATACTTACACTATCTACTAGACCACAAGCAAAGATTAGGTCTAGACCGAAAGAAAATACCAGACCGAAAGAGCCAATACCAGCAACCACAAGAGTAATCCACTTCCCATAAGAAAGACTTTCCCATAGAGGATGCGCGCGGTCAATTACATACCAGAGTACGGCAGATAGCGCAACAATCAAAGTTAGCATCTCCATTTTCTTTACCTCCTATAATTTTCTACTTATAAGTCAAAATCACTTATAAATTCTCCAAAAAATTGACACTTACTAAAATAAATGGTATAATAATATAAGAAAGAGGTGAAAGGAATTGGAACTAAGTAATATACAGAATACTATACTAGAAGCGACAGAACCAGTTATCTTTGTGAGTAGCGCGAGTGGGTCAGGGAAAACAAGAGTCTTGACTGAGAAAGTTCGCCAAAGTATCCAAAAAGGAAAAAGTGTAGTAGCTTTTACATTCACAAATATGGCTTCAGGAGAGATGAAAAAGCGACTTCAAATTGATAATAATGATAACCTATTTATTGGAACTATCCACTCTTACTGTGCTCATCTTCTACTCAGAAATGGTGTAAAAGAAGCCATAAAGTATATGAACGACGAAAAATTCGATGGACTTTTTCATCTAATGCAAAAGCATCCAGAATGCGCGCCGAATATTGACATTTGCTTATGTGATGAAGCCCAAGATAGTAATGAAATTCAGCTAAAATTTATTTTTGAAATGCTTCATGCGAAAGAGTATTTTATTGTCTTTGATTTACGGCAATCAATATACGGCTTCGCAGGCAGCCGCCCAGACCTTTTGAAGCGTTATCAGTATGAACTTGGGGCAAAAGTTTATTCTATGAATGAAAATTATCGCTGTTGTCCTGATGTTCTTCGTTTTGCAAAATCTACTCTTCAAAAATGTAGCATGACTGATGACAGTATTGCTATGCGCCAGGTCAGAGGAACGGTGGCAATGAAGCCTTATAATGAGCAGCTAATTCTGGATATGATAAATATTAGTAAAAAATATCACAAGTGGGCTGTACTAGCGCGAACTAATGCCCAGGTCGATACTATCAAAGATTATCTAGTTGATAACGGAGTTCCTTGTGATAGCTTCAAGCAAGGAGACCTCAAAAAAGAAGAATTGGATAAAAAAATGGAAGAAAATACAGTGAAAGTTTTGACCGTACATAGCGCAAAAGGTTTAGAATGGGATTACGTAGCCTGTGTTGGGCTGAATCTTTGGAGTCCTGAAGAGTGTAGAGTATCCTATGTTGGGATTACTCGCGCGAGAGATGGTGTTTTATGGATGGCACCACAAAGAAAGAAGCGTACAAAAATCACCAATTGGGAGTAAGAATATAATGGTAGTTTTAGTTTTATTGATTTTAGGAATAATTTTTCTTTTACTAAAACAACAAAGAAAAATTCAAAAACTAAAATCTGATACTGATGAATTATATCGAAAGGCTTTAGAAGAAAAATACAAAAATTTAGAAGAAAACGCCCAACAAGAATTTCAAGCGAAACAAAGAAGTTATAATAATGAACTTTCCTATCTTAGAAAAGAATTAGAAGATTTTCGTAGTCGGCGCGATGCTATAAATGAAGCGATACGACGAGAACGAGAATTAATTGAAAAAGAAGACTTTTATAAAATCCAACTTACGCAAAACGATATAGAAGATATAAAGATTCTTGATAGTATGAAGAATCGTTTGAGCCATAAAGAGGTTCTCCCCAAAGTCATATGGGAGAGTATTGCTCGGCGCCCTGTAAGTGAGATGATAAAGAGGGTTGTCGGGCAGAAAGTTGGAGGAATTTATAAGATTACTTATATTCCGACTGGGGAAGCTTATATAGGTCGAACCGTCAATTTCAAGGATAGATGGCAAGCTCATATTCAGACTGCGCTAGGTATGGAAAAAGCTGCTAGTTCAACGTTTCATACTCATATGGCACGGAATGGAATTTGGAATTACAGTTTTGAAATTTTAGAGGAGGTTCCGAAAGACAAACAGAGTGAGAGAGAAAAATTTTATATTGACTTGTATGGGACGAAAAAGCAATTGAACACAAAAGCTGGAGGGTGAGAGAAAATTTGATTTTCTCTCATTTTTCTTTTATAATATAATAAAAAGATGGAAGGAGAACTAAGAAATGGAACTCTCAAATTTTGAAAAACTCAAAAATCTCTCAATGGAAGAAATGGCAGAATTTCTATCTGACCAAATGGCACTTGAAGGTACAGTTTATGACCAGTGGATGGTGGATACCTTTTGTAATAATTGTCCAGACGGAGAGGATTATGATGGAAGCCTAATAAGTTTTTGTGAAATAAACCATGATTGCCCTTATGGACTTTATCTTCTTAGTAATAAAGATTTGGTAATGCGCTGGCTCTCTTGGGTGGAGGAAAAAGATGACTAAAACTTTTTGTGATTTTTGTGAAACTTATATACCTAATCCAACTTCTTATAATACTTGGTTTCTTCCAATTTGGGATACTGGTGTAGCTGTTCGTGGAGGACGTGGAGATGTAATTCTTGTTAAGGAAAAAGGAATAGTTTCAGAACAGTTTTGTCTTTGTGATGCTTGTGTTCAAGATATGGCAACTATAATTGGGAGATATAAAAACGAAAGAAAAAGGGAGAGGTTTTAGATTTTTTCTTATTCTTTCAAAAATTTCAAGTAGAGGAGAATTTGATTTCTCCTCTATTTTTTTGTATAATATTATTATAAATGTAGAAAGGAGTTGGAAAATTTGAGCTATGATGCTAACTCTATTGAAACTTTGAGTTTCAAAGATGCGGTTAGAACCCGTGTAGCAATGTATATGGGAAGCGCAGACAATCAAGGAGTACTTCAATGTGTGCGTGAAATCATTACAAATAGTATAGATGAAGCTACGATGGGGTTCTGTAATCGTATTATTGTTGACCTTTACGACGGAAATCGAATAACGGTTCTCGATAATGGAAGAGGTTGTCCTTTTGGCTTGCGAGAAGATGGTATTGATGCCCTCGAAGCAATCTATACTCTCCCGCATAGTGGAGGAAAATTCAATAATAAAATTTACCAAAATGTGGGAGGCCTTAACGGCATTGGGGCGAAGGGGACAGCCTTGTCAAGCGACATCTTCCGCGCGGTATCAATGAGAGATGGGAAACAGTGTGAATTAGTTCTAAAAGAAGGGCAAAAAGTTTCACTTATAACCAGCGATTCAAATAGTCGAGGGACTTTCGTTGATTTTACACCTTCTCAAAAAGTCTACAATCTTGAACCTATTGAACTCAAATTTTCTGACATAAAAGAAATGTGCCGGAACTGGTCGTATCTTTATCCTTTTTTGACCTTTGTTTTGAATAATCACAAAAAGGGAGAAGAAGAAACGGTTCAATACCAAGCTAAAAATGGACTTTTGGACTTTATGAAAACTTGTGCCGACAAGCCCCTAAATAAAACTCCTCTCCATATTATAATAAAAGAAAACGATGTTGAGGCTGAAATTGTAATGTGTTGGACTAGTAGCAGAAATGAGGAATGGCACGTTTTTACTAATGGTCTTGAAAATACTGCTGGTGGAACAAGTCTAACAGGAGTCAAAACTGCATTAACTAATTACTTTAAGAAAAAAATCAAAGGTGAGGTTTCTCCTGATATACTTCGAAAAGGCTTATTTTATGCTGTTAGCTGTAAAGTTCCTCAGCCGAGTTTTAGTGACCAAACGAAGACAAAAGTAAATAATCCTATACTTCGCGGGCTTTGTCAGCGCGCGACGGGGCAAATGTTAGAGGAGTTTGAACGAAAGCATTCTGATGAATTTGAAAAGGTAATGGAACTCCTTACAAAGGAAGCTAAGGCCGAGCAGGTAGCTGAAAAAGCGCGCCGTCAAGTTCTTGAAGCGGGTAAAGAAGTTGAAAAGAATCAACGAAAAAAAGTTTTTGCGAGTGATAAGTTGAAGGATGCGGAGTTTTTGGGACAGGATTCGACGCTTTTACTTGTTGAGGGATTATCGGCTGCTTCAAGTGTTGCTGTTGCAAGAGACGAAAAACACTTTGGAATTTTAGCTTTGCGTGGAAAATTGATAAATTCTTTTTCTAATGATGATGAAAAGTTTTACCAAAATGAAGAAGTAAAACTTCTTTTGAGTGCTATGAATATTATTCCTGGAAAATATGATAGCAAGAAGCTCCGCTATGGCAAAATTGGAATTTTGACAGATGAAGATAGCGACGGAAAAGCTATTGCTCTATTGATTATGTGTGCTATATATAAAGTGGCTCCTCAATTGATTGAAGAAGGTCGGCTATGTTGGATGCGTTCCCCTTTATATATAGTAAAAAATGGGAAGCAGGAAACTTATTATTATAGTGATGAAGAATTCAATCAAGTTAGAAAAACTACCAAAGGAATTGTCCAAAGAAATAAGGGACTTGGCGGTTTAAGCGCGGAGCAAGCGAGGCGGGCTATGTTCTCTCCTGAGTTTCAACGAATTGATACTCTAATTCCAGATAAAGAGACCTATAGCCTACTCTACTCTTTGATGGGAAAAGACAGTAAACCTAAACATGATTTTATTTTTGAAAATATTGATTTTTCAGAAATTCGAGAATAAATAATAAAGAAAGAATGTGATTTTAAATGACTTTTAAGGACCATATTATTAAAATGCTACCTTTGGAAAGAAAGAAAGAGCTGTCAGAGGTAAGAGCAAATTTGAATTCTTCTCAACTAAAAATAAAAATTGAGAATTATATTCAGCGTTTTGATGGAATTTTTACTTATGATGAAATTATTTCTCAGATAGAAACTAATGATTTAGTAGCTTCTTTTTTTATAAAAAATCCCCTTAGGCAAAATTTTTGTGAAAAAGAATGTGCAAAATGGATTGGAGTAGAAAAGCTTCCTTCTAAAGGGAAAAATTGCATTCGTTTTAATGAAGAAGGAGAAATAGTAAATCAAAAAACTGTTTCTTCTTCAAAGTCTGCTGATTTTTTAATAGAGGGAATTTATTTTACCCAAAAATATACTGGAGAAAACACGGGTGGAGCACAGGATAATCAATTTAATGACGTAGTAGATTTTCTTACTAAGGGGTCCATTTATTATAAAGTCGGAGCTATTGTTGATGGTGCCTATTGGGAAGATATGGGGAATAAAGAAAAACTAATTGAAAATTTTCAAAAAAATCCTAATGTAATTATTCTTTCTGCAGATGATATTAAGGAGGGAAAGATTAAAAATGAATACTGATTTGGAAAAAACTCGTCATTACACTACAGAAGCAAAAAGAGTATGTAAAAATTTAACTAATCATATTCCAGATACCGCAATTCTTATAGAGCCTTTTGTTGGAGAAGGGCACCTTCTTTCCCTTTTCCCTAATCATAACTGGATAACTTACGATATAAATGATGACGTAAAAGCTGATTTTCATCAAGATACTCTTAAAAAAATTCCGGATTATTCTAATAAATGGGTAATTACCAATCCCCCTTATTTAGCTAAGAACAAAGCAAAAGAAAAATCATATTTTAAAACAAGCAAATATAATGATTTGTATAAGATTTCTTTAGCCAGTTTTATTGGATGTGAAGGAGGAATAGTTATTATTCCTTTAAACTTTCTAACAGATGAGGGGAGTAAAGAAATAAGAAAAGACTTTCTTTCAAAATATCAAATTGTAGAACTTAACATTTTTACTCAGCCAATTTTTGAAACTACCACCTATTCAGTTTGTGCGTTTGCTTTTATTAAAAAAGAAAATGATTATCAAAAAATAACTGCAACCATTTATCCTGGAGAGGAAACACTTACTTATATTGCTGAGAAAAGATATAATTATCGAATGGCAGGAGATTTTTTTGATAAAATTGAAAAAGAGACTCCAATTTTTAATCGTTTAACGGACAAAAATACCACTGATTATATTACAAATATGAAATTATACGCTCTTGATACACGAACTGAAAGAATTCATATTAAATATCCTTCTGAATCCTTTGTTGGTAAAAATAGTGATAGAACTTATTTAACCTTTACTTCAAAAAAATTTTTTTCAGAAAGCCAACAAGAACTATTAACCAAAAATTTCAATAAAAATCTGAATGAGATTCGAGATAAGTATAAAAATCTAATCTTTACTAACTATAGAGACTGGAACCGGAAAAGAATTGGTTTCGATTTTGCTTATAAATTTTTATCACTAATTGCAAAAGAAATGAAATAAAGTAATAGAGAGGAAATTTGATTTCCTCTCTATTTTATTATATAATTATATTGTAATAAAAAAGAAAGGAGCTGTAAAAATGGAAGTAAGTTTGACTCCAATTATAAAAGAAAGTTTTCTCCAATTTGGAGGAGCAGTTCTTCAGTCGCGCGCCCTCCCTGATGCACGAGACTTATTGAAACCTTCTGCTCGTCAGATTTTTTATTGTCTTTATACTGATAAGTTTATTCATGAAAAACCTTTTCAGAAGACTTTAAAGGCAATTGGTTCTTGTTTTAGAATGTATATCCATGGAGACAGTAGTGCCGAAGGAGTGATAATGCGAGCTGGTCAACCTTTTGCTATGCGCTATCCTCTTATTGAAGTAGAAGGCTCCTATGGAACACTGCTAGCTTCTGGGTCTTGGAGTGCTCCAAGATATACAAGTGCCCGTCTTTCTCCTTTGGCTAATTATCTTTTTTCTGATATACAAAAAGAGGTTATTGAGGAGTGGAGAGATAATTATGATAATACAGAACAATATCCAATGGTTTTACCATCAAAAGGCTTTTACAATCTGGTAAATGGGTCGTATGGAATAGGAGTTGGTGCTTCTTGTTCCTGTCCTCAATACAATCTGAAGGAACTAAATGAGGCTCTTATTAGATTGTTGTGGAATCCAAATGCTGATTTTGATGAAATTTATTGCGCCCCTGATTTCGCCACTGGCGCGGTTCTCCTCAATGCTGATGAAGTAAAAGAAAGTCATCGGCTTGGAACGGGGGCTGCTTGTAAGCTAAGAAGTATTGTTGATTGGGATAAGAAAGAAAAATGTTTAGTTGTTTCTGAAATTCCCTATATGCTTTATACAGAGACTATTTGCAAGCAGTTGGAAGATATTATCAATGGAGAAAAAAATCCTGGAATCGATCGCTTCAATGACCTAACTGGTAAAACTCCCCTTATCAAGATTTATCTTTCTAAAAATGCGTCTCCAGAAAAGATTCTAAAATATCTTTACAAGAATACTTCTCTTGAAAGTTATTATGGAGTAAATTTTACTTTTTTGGAAAATGGTCGTTTTCCAAGAGTCTTTGGGTGGAAGGAACTTCTTCAATCTCATTTAGACCATGAAAAAAGTGTATATATAAATGGTTTTCAGTTTGACCGTAGAAAGATTCTTGCACGACTTCATATTATTGAGGGCTTGATGAAAGCTATTTCAATGATTGATGAAGTAGTAAAGACCATTAAAAAATGTGCAGATGCTAAAAATGCCTCAATTGGTCTTCAGCGCTTACTAAGTATTGATGAAATTCAGGCCAAGGCAATTCTTGACCTAAAACTTTCTCGTTTGACCCATTTAGATATTACAAAGTTAGAAACTGAAAAGTCCAATCTTGAAACTGAAAAAGAAAGAATTGAAGCTATTTTAGGTGATGAAATTCTCCTCAAAAAAGAAATTGAAAAAGGACTGCGCGAGGTTGCTGAAAAATTTGGAGACGCGCGTCGGACAAAAATTTTGAATATTTCAAATGATGAAGAAACAATTGAGCAGAAGCAATTATCTCTTTCTTTCACAAATGAAGGAGCCATATTTGTTAGTGAAACTTCTACACTTTATTCTCAACGAAGAAACGGTGTAGGCTCAAAGTTTAAGCTTGATAAAGGAGAGTTTGTAGTTGATACTCTAATTGGAAACAACACAGACGAAGTTCTCTTTTTTACACAGCGCGGGGCCTTTTATCATTTGAAGATAGGAGAATTCAATATTGGAGAAAAGCAGTATCTAAATTCATTCCTACCCATCAATGGAGACGATGAAATAAAATCAGCTACAATTCTTTCTAAAGATACGGAGTCCTCAAATATTCTTTTCCTTACAAAGAATGGAATTTTGAAGAAGTCCGCGCTTTCTGAGTATAATTTACGAAGAAATACCGGTGTTCAGGCTCTAAAGTTAGACGATGATGATTTGATTGCTTCTATTCTCATTTTGAAAGATGAAAGAGTTGGCATCCTTACCGAAGAAGGAAACTTTATTATTATCGAAACTAAAGATATTAGGCCTATTGGTAGAGTGGCTCGAGGGGTTGTAGGTATCAAGCTAAATGAGGGAGATAAAGTTGTTTCTGGACGAGTCATTCCTAAAGAAACAAGAGAAATTCTTTCTGTAAGTGAAGATGGATATTCAAAGCGAACCGATATAAACGAATTCAAAATTACCGGACGCGCAACCAAAGGAGTAAAGATTCAAAGAGCAGATAATCTTTGTGATTTTTTACCACTTATTGACTCTAGCGATATTCTAGTTGTATCTTCTACTACTCAAATTCGAGTAAAAGTTGAGGAAATTCCTATACTAAGTCGTGGCACACAAGGGGTCAAGACTCTAAAATTAGGGGAAAATTCAAAAGTAATAAAAATCCAAAATTTCTAAGTTTGAAAGTTTGAAAGTTTTGTAAATTTTAGCTATAATATTTATAGAAAGTTGAGAGAGGCATGAAACCTTTACTCATCTAATAATAAAAATAATTTATATGTAAAAGGAGAAAAAAATTATGAAGCTAACAGAAAAGAGTCAGAGCGTGTTTGATTATGTAAAGAATGCAGGTGGCCATGTCTCTATTGATGAGATTTGTAATGCCATCGGTCGTGCCTCTCGTTCCGTAGGCGCTAATGTAACTGACCTACAGAAGAAGGGTCTAGTTGAGCGTGAGAAGGTTGAGGTTGAGGGTGCAGAGAAGCCTGTAGTTTATGTAAATCTAACCGATGCCGGTGCTACCTTTGTCCCCAGCGATGACGCTGAGTAATTTATTCTAATAATTGGTAGGAGGAATTTCCTCCTACCTTTTTATGAAAGAACCAAAATAATTATTATAAATGTAAAAAGGAGAAAAATTTATGCTACATGAAGCCGAAAATCGTGTTCGTATTGAAGGTCTACTAAGTGAAACTGATTTGAAGTATGGTTCTTTTGTCAAGAATGGCGAGACAATCGAGACAATTGGAGGAACTATCAAGGTACTTGTTGAGCAAGTCGTAAATGCTGTTCCTCTACATCTTGAAATCCCCGTCCATCTTTTTAGTCAAAAGTATAAGAAGGATGGAGGTTTGAATCCCTCCTATGAAAGCATTCAGCGCGTCAAGGAAGAGTTTATGTCTATTGCCTCTGCCGGTGGACGCGAAGGTGCTGATAAGATTCGTATTACTGGTGCAAAAATCAAGATGAACGAGTTCTTTTCCAAGGACGGTCGTTTTGTAAGTTCTCCTCGCATTAGTGCCTCTTTTGTTGGTAAGGCTACTGGTGATTTCAAGCCCGAAGCCAGTTTCTCTCTGACTTTTGCCGTTTCTAATATCAATTATGTTGTTGATAAGGATGGTATTGAGGTTGAGCCAAAGAAGCTAGAAGTTACTGCTATTGTTCCTAATTGGAATAAGCAAGTTGAAGTAGTGAAGCTATATGCCTCTAATCCTAATGTTATCAATGCTATTACCCAGTATTGGGAGCCCGACTATACCTTTAAGGCTAATGGTCGTTTGAACTTTACCTCTACTACTGAGACTTATATTGAGGATGTAGATTTTGGCGAAGCCATTGAAAAGACTCGCACCCGTAGTATTAGTGAGCTACTAATTACTGGTGGTTCTCAGAGTGCTCTAGAGGGCGAGCAGGCTTTTGATGTTGAGGACCTTGCACAAGCAATGAAGGAACGCAAGGCTCGTCTAGAGGTCCAGAAGACCAAGGATATGAACAAAGTAAAGGGTGAGATGAAGACTCCTGCGCCAACTACTTCTCGTTTAGCAGGAGATGATATGGGATTTTAAGGAGGTAGATAGTTATGGCTATTGATATTTTTTCCCTCCAACCCAATAAAATCTCACGCGACCTGCGTTCTAAATTTATTCTTCTAGCGGGAGCCCCTAAAATTGGAAAGACTGAATTTTGTGCCCAAAGCGATAAAGCCCTAATTCTTGCAACTGAGATTGGTACAAATGCTCAATCTGGCGTTCGGGCTCTCCCCATTCAGAAGTTTGCTGATTTCAAGCTCGTTCTTCGTCAATTGGAAAAGCCTGAAGCAAAACAAATGTATTCAACTATTTGTATTGATACTATTGGTATTCTATATGACCTTTGTGAGCAGTTTATTTGTCAGCAAAACGGAGTGAGTAAAATCGGAGACATCCCTTATGGCGGTAGGACTATATTTGCCGCATCAAGAAGTAATTTTTGATTAAAAAGATAGCAAAAACTTGGAACCCTGAGATGGGAACCAGAGCGGAAGTTAGGGTATAAAAGCCCTAACACGCACAACGCATAGGATTACTAAACATATATTATATGGACACTTGACCTAAGGAGGTAAATATATGCCATATACAAAAATATCGGAAAATGATGAATTGAATATGATAAAAGATAATTATGAAAATAGATTATCTTTCAATCAATTACAAAAAAAATATCATGTATCTGCTCAAAGAATTACAAAGATTTTTGCCAAATATGGATTAGTCGTTCAGAAGAATATCCATAAAGGAAAATATAGTTTTGATAGGAATTTCTTCTTTCAAGAGAATGCCAATTTAGCCTACTTCTTAGGATGGGTTAGTAGTGATGGATATATTCAAACAAACTCAAATGCGATTGGTATAGAAATCAAGCAATCAGATAGAAAAGTTCTTGAAGATATCCGAGAAGCAATGAAATATACTCGTCCAATAATTGATTTTGAACGAAAAGAAAGAGGTAATGGGGCCTTTAGTAAATTTATTCTTGAAAACAAAGAAATAAAAGAACTCCTAATAAATAAATATAATATTATTCCAAAAAAATCTTCTAAGGATTTTTGTTTTAATTTTTCAAATTTGAATAAAGAATTTTGGAAAGATTATATTAGAGGATATTTCGATGGAGATGGCTGTATCAAAATTACAGGTGTTTCTTTGACCTTTCAAATTGATTGTACTTCTTTGAAAATGCTACTGGCTATTGAAAAAGCTTTAAAAGAAATAGATAATAGTATTTATCTCTCAATTACTAGAAGAGACCCTCAAGAGAGAAACATTAAAGATAATATAAATTCTAAATTACCTTTATTTCGACTTTATGGATATGGAGATAATGCAAAAAAAGTTTTTGACATTATTTATAAAGATGCTGATATCTATTTACAGAGAAAGTATGACCGATATTTACAATATATGAAATAGAATCCCACGAGGCTATCTATCCTTGATAAAGGATAAAAAGTTATGCTGAACTTATGTGAAATGAAACATAAGAAGTAAAAGATAAAAAACTTTTACGATAACATATTGGGGTATAGTCAAACTTCAAAAGAGTTTGAGAATTGTCTTCGTAAAATTACCATGATGGGTTATGGACTTATTATGACTTGTCATCTAAAAGAAACAACGGATGATGATGGAAAGGTAATTGGTTATAAGCCTGATCTCAATAATCGTTGTTTAAAGACTGTCAATGGTCTTGTCGATATTATTGGAGTTATTACTCAAACCTGGAATGAAAAAGGAGAAAGTGAACGGTGGATTCAAACTCGTGCCACTCCTACTATTACTGCAGGTTCTCGTTATAAATATCTTGAACCTCGTATTCCATTTGGCTTCCATGAACTTGAACAAGCAGTGGCTAAGGCTATTGATATGGAAGAAAAGAATGGTGGTTTAGTAACTGATGAAGCACCAATTATCCAGGAAGAAAAGCTTGACTTCAATGCTCTAATGTCTGAGGCCCGTGAGATTTGGACCACTAAGGTAAATAATGCCAAAACTGATGAAGATAAGGAAGCAGTAGTTCGTGCTATGTCTAAAAAGGTAGAAATGGTGTTCGGACGAAAGCTAAAACTGTCGGAGGTTACTGAGGACCAAGTCTCTCTTCTACAGCTCGCTGTAATGGACTTGCGTGCGATGTAATTCATAAAACTAAATTAGAGGTAGGAGAGATCCTACCTCTTTTTTGACATTTTTGGGAAAATATGGTATAATATAATAAGATTGGAGGGATATAAATGGCAAAACATTTAGTTATCTGCCGTGCCTGTAAGGAGCGTTTTGACGCCCAATTAGCCGGCGCGGATATAGAGTGGGTAATGCCATCCAAAGGTTGGTACTATCACAAATCTTGTTATGAAAATCTAAAGAAGGGAAATATTCTAAAAGATAAAGATTGGAAAAAACGTATTTATGATTTTATCGCGCACGACCTAAAAGTTTCTTATGACTATCATCTTTGTGAAGCTCAGTTGAAAAAATTTGTCGAAAAAGATAAAATTGGAACTTATAAAGGCATTTTTTATACACTAAAATATTTCTATGAAATTAGGAATGGAGACTGGTCAAAAGGTCATGGAGGATTAGGGATTGTCCCTTTTATCTACGAAGAAGCTACTACCTATTGGAAGCAAAGAGAGAATAGTGAACGAGGAACTTTGGCTGGAATTGAAGAACAGATCAAACAACGAGAGTCTCAGCAAAAAGTTTTGCTAAAAAAACCAAAAGCTATATCTCAAAAACAAAAGTCTCGATGGAATTTGGAGGATATTGAATGATTGATAAAAATACAGAACTCCAAATTATTGGGAGTCTAATGAAGCACCCTCAATATTTGAGTGAGATAGATAAATATACAGTAACTCCCACAGATTTTTCCTCGACTTTTACTCGTTATTTATTTGTGGCGATTGATAACTTATATCGAGGTGGCGCGTCTCATATCACTCCAGTTGATGTTTCAAGTTATCTTGAAAGTACCCCAAGTGGACAGTTAGTTTTTTCCCAAAATAATGGTATTGAATACCTTCAAGATGCTGAATTTATGAGTGAACCAGGTAATTTTCCTTATTATTATAATGAGCTAAAAAAGTTCAATTTAGTAAGAGACCTCAAACGGATGGGCCTTGACACTAGTAATATTTATTGTGAAAATCTAACTCAACCTAAAGCCTTTGATATAAATCAACGCTTCAAAAATCTTTCAGTAGATGATATACTAAAAGAAGTCAAGAAGAATTTATTAGATGTAGAAAAATCCTATATTCAAAATGAAACTGTTCAAACTTGGGAGTTGGAGAACGAAATTGATAATGTGATTGAGGCGTTTGGTAGTGAGGAAGGTATCGGACTGTCAATCAATGGAGAGATTTTTTCATCAATTATAAATGGGGCTGAACTTGGCGCTCTTACAATACGAAGCCTTTCTAGTGGATGTGGTAAAACCAGACTTTCTGTCGCTGACGCGTGTAAATTGGCTTTTCCATTTTTCTATAGTGAAGTAGATGGGAAGTGGGTCAAAAATGGTGCGTGTGAGCCAGTTCTTTTTATTATGACAGAGCAGAAACCAGAACAAATAATAAAAATGATTTTAGCATATCTTAGTGGAGTAGAGGAATCTAAGTTCAAGTTTAATACTCTTACTGATGATGAAAGAAAAAGAATTGAAGTCGCACGCTATATAATCAAAACATATAAAACTCTAAAACTAATGCGGATACCAAATCCTTCTATTGAGCAAATAAAACTAAGTGTTAGAGAGGAAGTAATTCTTTCCCAACGGCGATATGTCTTTTTTGATTATATTTTTATTTCTCCTGGAGTTTTGAATGAATTTCGAGGACACAATCTTAGAAATGATGAAATTCTATCATTGATGGCAACAGCTCTAAAAGATTTAGCTATTGAACAGAATGTTTCAATTTTTACTTCAACTCAAGTAAATGCCAAAGCAGATGATAATTCAGAAATACGAAATGAAGCAAGTCTAGCTGGTGGTCGGGCGACAATCAATAAGGCAGATAATGGTATAATCGGCGCACGACCTACAAAAGATGAAATAGACATACTTCAAAAAGATGGAAATTTGATAGGTGGTATGATTCCAAATCGAGTCTTTGATGTGTTCAAAGTTCGGTCAGGTCGCTGGACTCAAGTTCGTATTTGGAGTTATTTCAACACCGGGACATTAAGACTTACGGATTTATTTATAACTGATCATAGATTCAATACTATTCTTCATTTTTATGATACTCATCAAAGGG
>ERZ1023683.184-NODE-184-length-17345-cov-10.868479_pt1 | contig 17345 bp, 20 predicted proteins | sample MGYA00380345_ERZ1023683 | MGnify/ENA primary metagenome ERZ1023683 (study PRJEB33179, sample SAMN07449040) | human gut metagenome | biome: Human-gut; feature: Human associated habitat; material: Faeces | host: Homo sapiens | place: India:Kasaragod | collected...
AACGCGGTTACATACACCACGTATGCGCCCTTGCCTTTGAAATTCATTTTCCTTGTCAAAATTTAATTCTTTTCCAAGTAAGTTCGTGCAAAGGAGGAATATAATTAAGAGTGAAAAAAACAAGATTTAAGTCCGTTCGTGTAAAGCTTTTTATTACACTCAGTGTCATAGTAATATTTATTGTTGCACTGCTGGTTATAATGAACAGCATGGTATTAGAGACTTTTTACATGGTTTCTAAAATAAATTCTGTAAAAAAAGAGTACAATAAAATTAACGATATGTATAATAATAATGAAAGTTCAATTCTCTTAAAAATAAGAAATGATGCTCTGGCTAATAATTTTGATATAATGGTAGAAAATGAGGATTATATGCTAGTATTTTCTACTAACGAAAATTTTTCCAATATGATTAGTCAAAATTTAGAAAATAATAGGCTGAAATTGTTTGGAAAAAGAGAAAGAGTTTTATATTCGAATAACAATATGGAGATAAAAAAAGTAACGACGTCTAGTCTAAATAGCATATTGTTATCTGGTGAATTAGATAATGGCTATAAAATTTATATTCAAATTCCAATTTCTGCAATAGAGGAGAGCGTTAGAATTTCTAATAATTTGTTGTTGATAATTGGAGTAATTGCTATTGTAATAGCAGGAATTGCAGTTTCGTACGTTTCTAGAAGGTTTACCAACCCAATACTAGAATTGAATGTTATTGCAAATAAGATGTCTAAATTAGATTTTAGCAAAAAATATGAACCAACAGGGTCTAATGATGAGATAGATGAACTTGGAAAAAGTATAAATTTGATGTCTCAAAAGTTGGAAGGAACAATAAAACAACTACGTAGTAGTAATATAGAACTAGAAAGAGACATAGAAGAAAAATCTAAAATAGATGAAATGAGAAAACAATTTATTTCTGATGTATCACACGAGTTGAAAACGCCGATTGCATTGATACAAGGCTATGCAGAGGGATTAGTTGAAAATGTAAATGCTGATGATGAATCTAGAAAATACTATGCAGAAGTTATTTTAGATGAGTCTAATAAAATGGATAAATTGGTAAGACAACTACTAGAACTTATGAGGCTAGAATATGGAAAAAGAGAGTTTAACAACGACACTTTTAATATATGTGAGCTAATACAGGAAGTAATAAGAAAATGTAATGTTATGCTAGAAGAAAAGGGTATAAAAGAAGTAAGATTTGAAGCAGACAAAAAGGTAAATGTGTATGCTGACGAATTCTACATAGAGCAAGCGTTTACAAATTATTTTACAAATGCAATTAAGCATACAAAAGAAGTAAATGGTGAAAAATATATAGAAATAAAATTAAAAGAAGATAAAGAAAAACATAAAGTAAAAATATCGGTATTTAATACAGGAGACACATTGTCAGAAGAAAATCTAGAAAGAATTTGGGGAAGATTTTACAAAGTTGATGAATCTAGAAATAGAGCAGATGGTGGTACAGGAATAGGGCTTGCACTTGTTAAAGCAATAATGAATAACTACAATTCTAAATATGGTGCAGTAAATAGAGAAAATGGCATTGAGTTTTACTTTGATATTCAGACAGATGCAGGGATTGAAAAATAATTACAATTTTCCAATCTAGAGAGTAAAGAGAACCAATGTTAAACATATGTGAAAAATGAAAGGGAGAAGTTGTAATGAGTAGAAATCAAGTTAATAATCCAGATGATTTAAGAAAAACAGTAAAGAATGGAAAAAATAAAAGAAAAAAAGCTAACAAAAAAGCTTTAACTAGACTGTTACTTTTAATAGTTGTAATAGTAGTAATTGTTATGGTTGCTAAGAGTATTAGTAAAAACAAAAAGATAAAATTAGAAGAAGTAACAGAATATAACTATTTTTCTACGCTTATTGGAGAAAAAGCAGGAGTAATAGACAAGACTGGAAAGACAGTAATAGAGCCACAATATGATTCTGTTCAGATTCCAAACCCTTCTAAGGCAATATTTATTTGTATGAACAAAGATGGAACAACAAAGGTATTAAATGCAAATAACAAAGAAGTTTTAACAAAATACAAAAATGTACAAGCCATTCCAAACAATAATACATCAATTTCTAATACGTATCAAACTCAAATTTTGAAATATCAAGATGGAGAAAAGTATGGATTGGTTAGCATTGATGGTAAAGAAATAACATCGGCAATTTATGATAGTATAGAAACTTTAGAATATAAAGACGGAGTATTAAGAGTTCAAAAAGATGGCAAATATGGACTTATAGACATAAATGGAGAAGAAATTGTAAAACCAGAATACAATTCGATTACAACAGATGGGTACTATAATGAAGAAACAAAATATGAAAAAGCAGGCTATATTGTAAATGTAAGAACAGACAATGGCTATAGATATGGTTATATAAATTATAAGAATAGACAAACACTAGATACAATTTACACAAATGTAAAAAGAATAACTTCTTTGAAAGATGATGAAACAGTATATTTAATAACATATAAAAATGGAATGGCTGGAGTATTAAAAAACGGCCAAACACTTATAGATAATCAATATGAAGACATTGACTTTGATAGTGAAAACAAAATATTTGTATTGCAACAAAATGCAAAACAAGGAGTATACGATTTAGATGGAAGCATGATATTACCAATTCAATACGAAAATATTACATTCGCAGGCAGCTATCTAAACGCAGAAAAAGACGGAAAACTATTGGTATTTGATGTTGCAGGAACTTTGCAGAGCGATGATAGCTATAAGAGTGTAGAAAAAGTTGCAAATGGAAAATATAGTATAACAATTGATAGAAACAATCAATATGGAGTAATAGACCAAAACAAAATATCAGTAATAGAAAATAAATATTCAAACATTTCATATGCATTTGGAGATTACTTTATAGTATCAAATGGTAGAAAATCTGGTGTGCTAGATGTTAGTGGCAATACAGTAATACCACTGGAAAAAGATACAATTCAAAACATAAAAGGAACAAACATAGTACAAATAATAGATTCAAACACAAAAACTTCTGAAATATATAACAAAAAAATGGAAAAAGTGCTAGAACTAACAGATATTCGCGTTTATATAAAAGACAATTATTTAAAAGTAACATCAGCAAATGGAATAGCTTATTTAGACTATGACGGAAACAAAAAAGATGCAAAAGACATATTCACAAACAACGAAATATTTGCAAAAGAACAAAATGGCAAATGGGGATATGTTGACAAAAATGGAAATACAGTTGTAGATTTTAAATATGATATGGCAATAGACCTTAATGAATATGGCTTTGGAGCTGTTAAGCAAAATGGAAGATGGGGTGTAGTAGATTCTAAAGGAAACGAAGTAAAAGCACCAACATATGAATTAAATGAATATGCACCAAACTTTATAGGCGAATATTATGAGGTAAGTAGTTTGTATGAGGTGGCATATTTTACAAATGAAATATAATTCTTTTCCAAACATGCTTGAGCCTATAAGTAAGTGATGAGATTAAATAATTATGAATTTGTAAAATAAATGGAGGATGAAAATGGAAAATTATAATTTAGAAAGTGCCAGAGAACTTGTAAATTCGGCTGAAAAAGAGTTATCAAAAGAGTTTGAAAAGGCTGAAGAAATATGTGAATTTAATAGTGAAAAAGTATTAAAAGCTTTTCAAGAAAATAGAGTAAATGAAGCGGATTTTGGAAGTACTACAGGTTATGGTTATGGAGATATTGGAAGAGAAAAAATAGAAAAGGTTTTCGCTGATGTTTTAAAGGCAGAGGACTGTATCGTAAGAGGTCAATTTATATCTGGAACACATGCTTTAACAGTTGCATTATTTGCTTTTTTAAGACCTGGTGATACAATGTTAAGCATAAATGGTAAGCCATATGATACACTAGATGAAGTAATTGGAATTGCAGAAAATCCAAGTTCTTTAAAATCATTTGGAGTAAAATATGAACAAATCGATTTAATAAACGACGACTTTGATTATGAAAAAATAACAGAAAGATTAAAACAGTCAAAAGTAAAATTAATAGAAATTCAACGCTCAAAAGGTTATGCTTTAAGAAAGAGTATTTCATTAGATAAAGTTGAAAGAGTAATTAAAGCAATAAGAGAAGTAGACAAAGACGTAATAATAATGATAGACAACTGCTATTGTGAATTTGTATCAAAAAGAGAACCATTAGAAGTAGGAGCTGATGTAATAGTAGGTTCACTTATAAAAAATTTAGGTGGAGGAATTGCTCCAAATGGTGCATACATAGCAGGTAGAAAAGATTTAGTAGAGCTTGCAGCAGAAAGATTGACAGTTCCAGGAGAAGGAAAAGGAGTTGGCCCAACTTTAGGTATAAACAGAAGTCTTTTGCAAGGATTATTTTTAGCACCAAGTGTTGTTAAAGCAAGCATAAAAACAGCAATATTAACTAGCAAAGTAATGGAAATGTTGGGCTACAAAGTAGAACCAAGATTTGATGCAGAAAGAGTAGACATAGTTCAAACTATAGAATTTGGTGACAGAGAAAAATTAATAAAATACTGCCAAGGAATACAAGCTGGTTCACCAATAGATTCAGACTCTTTGCCAGAACCATGTGATACCCCAGGGTACCAAGACCAAATAATAATGGCATCTGGAAGTTTTACACAAGGTTCTTCAATAGAATTATCTTGCGATGGACCGCTAAGAGCTCCATTTGTTGGATTCCAACAAGGTGCATTAACATACGAATATGGAAAATTAGGATTAATAAAAGCAATCGCCCAATAGGGACGCCCCCTTTTTGGGCGAAAAGAAAGGATTTTTAATGAAGGTTGTAGTAATTGGTGGTGGGCCAGCTGGAATGATGGCTGCGATAACTGCTAGCAAAAATGGAAATGAAGTTTATTTGCTAGAAAAAAATGATAGATTAGGTAAGAAGTTACTTATTACAGGTAAAGGCAGATGTAACATTACAAGTAGTCTGGATATAAAGGATTTTATACAGAATGTTCCGGGAAATGGCAGATTTTTGTATAGTGCTTTTGATAATTATACGAATTTAGACATAATCAATTTTTTAAAAGAGCACGGTGTTAGTGTAAAAGAAGAAAGAGGAAATAGAATATTTCCGACTTCAGATAAATCACTCGATGTGTTAAAGGCTTTTGAAACTGAGCTAAAAAATAAAAGAGTAAAAATAAAATTTAATACCAGAGTTGTGGGAATAGAGACAAAAGAAAATAAAGTAGTAAGTGTAATGTACGAAGATGAGAATGGTGGGCAAAAGAAAATTTTAGCAAACAAAGTAATTCTTGCAACTGGTGGAAAAACATATTCTGCAACAGGTTCTACTGGAGACGGATATGAAATTGCTCAAAAATTAGGACATACAATAGTACCAGTAAAACCATCACTTGTTCCATTAACAGCAGAAGGTGAATCTTTAAATACTTGTAAAGAAATGCAAGGCTTAAGCCTAAGAAATGTTCAAATAAAATTGATTGATGCCAGCAAAAACAAGGCAATATATGAAGACTTTGGAGAAATGCTATTTACACATTTTGGAGTATCTGGACCAACAATATTGAGTTCATCAGCACATTTACTAAGATATAAAAATGTAGAAAACCTCTTAAAAGAAGGAAAAATACAGCTTGTAATAGATTTAAAACCAGCATTACAACAAGAAAAACTTGATAACAGAATACAAAGAGACTTTTTAGAAGGAAAGAACAAAGAATTCAAAAATTGTTTAAACAATTTATTGCCACAAAAAATGATTGATACGGTAGTTGAATTATCAAAAATAAATCCATATAAAAAAGTAAACGAGATTACAAGAGAAGAAAGAATGAACCTAGTAAAACTCCTAAAAAACTTTACTATTACAATATCTGGATTTAGACCCATAGAAGAAGGAATTGTAACTTCTGGTGGAATAAATGTAAAAGAAATAAATCCCAAAACAATGGAATCAAAGATAGTTAATGGATTGTATTTTGCAGGAGAAATAATAGATGTAGACGCATATACTGGTGGATTTAACTTGCAAATTGCATATTCTACAGGATTTACGGCAGGCTCAGAAGTTTAATACTATACACCTAGAAATAATTTGTTTTTGAAAATCCATCATGCCCTTCTTGGTCGGAGCATGCAAGCTCCTCTAGGCAAAGGCTCATTCGGATTATACAAAAACGTAAATTATTTCTTGTATGTATTATGATTTAACTTCTTGTAGCAGAAAGGATTTTAGTTTGAATTTTTGTACTTTAAAAGAAGCTTCTACTGCTGAGGTTGTGGAGAAAAAATCTCGATTTATTGCAAATAGCTGCCATATAGAGAGTAAAGAAGAAGCGGAAGAAAAAATCAATTTAATAAAAAAGAAATACTATGACGCAAAGCACAACTGTTTTGCGTTTAGTATCGTTGATAAAGATGGAAATTTATTAGAAAAGAGTAGTGATGATGGAGAACCATCTGGAACTGCAGGAGCTCCAATTTTAAATGTTATAAGAAAAAATAACCTGAATAATGTTCTTATTGTTGTAACAAGATATTTTGGTGGAATATTATTAGGAACAGGAGGACTTACAAGAGCGTATTCAAATACCGCATTGGCATCAATAGAAAATAGAAAAATAATAGAAGTTGAAAATGGATTACAAGCAAGCATAGAAATAGAATACTCAGAAAACGAGAAATTTAAATATTATTGTGAAAAAAACAATATAAAAATTGTAGAAACAAAGTATTCTGAAAATATAATTCAAAAAATAGAATTAAATGAAGAAGAATATAATAAATTGATATCAAAAAACATGGAAATTAATAGGCAGTTACCATTCAAAATAAAAGGAATCGGTATATTATGTCGAAAATTCGTTGAAAAAGCACAATAATGTATGAAGAAAAATGGAAAAGTTTCCCAAAAACTATTGCAAAAAGCAAAATATGCGTATATAATACACGTTGTAAAAGATTTACAACTATGTAAATAAGAATAGGGGGAACGAAAGAGTGAATGAAAAAATAACAGTTTTGATTTCTGACGACAATAATGAATTTGCAACAACTTTAGCAAACTATCTAGAAAAGGATGAGGACATGCAGGTTGTTGGCATGGCAAAAGACGGAGAGGAAGCACTAAGCATTATATCTACTTTAAAACCAGATGTTGTACTATTAGATGTTATTATGCCACATTTAGATGGGTTAGGAGTCTTAGAAAGATTAAGTTCAATGAGACTAGAAAAAAGGCCAATATGCATAATGCTTTCAGCAGTAGGTCAAGACAAAATAACACAAAAAGCAATAACTTTAGGGGCTCAATATTATGTTGTAAAACCATTCGACATAGAAGTATTAATAAAAAGAATAAAAGAATTGAGATATTATCAGCCTTCTACAAACAGAGGAAGCTTTATTGTGAAAGAAACGAAATCCCAGTACATAGATATACCACAACAAATTGACAAAAAGAGTGAAGATGGATTAGAAGCTTTAGTTACAAATATAATTCATGAAGTTGGTGTACCAGCACATATTAAAGGATATCAATATTTAAGAGAAGCCATAATGATGGTTGTAAATGATATTGATATAATAAACCAAATAACAAAACAACTGTATCCAGACATAGCCAAGAAATACCACACTACGCCAAGCCGTGTAGAGCGTGCGATTCGCCATGCCATAGAAGTTGCGTGGGGCAGAGGAGAACCAGCAGTTGTAGAAAACATATTTGGTTATACAGTATCTGCAAGCAAGGGAAAACCAACGAATTCGGAATTTATAGCAATGATAGCTGATAAGTTAAGGCTAGAAATAAAGACTGCATAAAACTTGCATAAACATTGCAAGAAGCGGGTTATAAAAAATAAGCAATAGCAATAAGTATAATATATTTACTTTTATTCGCTTTAGTTGTCGAAACTATTATAGTATTTGCCTTAATTATAACTATTTTATATTTAAGCAAGTAGACAAATAAAAAACACATCTGTAATTTGACCGTTGCGATGTGTTTTTTCATATCAAGGTGTCAAGCCACATTTGTGGTTTCTCCATTTCCGATAATTATTATACACAGACTAAACAGATTTGTCAAATTTTATATGTGAATAGCTTGAAGTATAAATAGCTTTGGGAGAAAATAATATGGAGCAAAAAAAGAAAGAGAAAAAAGTTACATTTTCAGAAGAAATAGATAATAGTATTAGTGGATTTGCGTTAGTGATAACATTTATAACAGTTGGAATATTTTTATTATTTAATAAAGGGTATTTTGAAAATCAAATAGTTGCTAATGTTGTACAATGGACTTTTATTGTAATTGGATGCTTGGGATTTGGAACGGAAGTTTCAACAGCGACTGTTGAAGAATCAATATTAATCATAGTATAGGCTTCTAAAATATAATTTATAATAAATATATTTATAGATAAAAATATTATTACAAATTTAAATAATAAAGAGTAAGAAAATTATTAAATATAAGAAATTAAACTATACAATTGAAGAAAAATGAGGTATAATTATGACGCAGAAGAACTGCATTAATATCTTTTTCACTAATTAGTGAGAGGAAAATATCCTTGATCTTTTTAGTTTGTATAAAAAACTAATAAGGAGAGAATTTTATGAAAGAAAAGCGGTATTTTTGTGATTTTTGGAATGCATTATCAAATGTAGACTCCGGCAAAGGATTTCTTAGTGCGATTGGTTTATGGGTGATTGTATGGTACTTTATTTGTTGTATTTTAAATACAGTGATTACAGCAAAATATGGATATGAATTGGGTTTATATAAAGAGAGTACATATAACTACTTATATAAAATTGCTGAAAATGTGATACAAGAAGGCAAAGGACTTAATTTGAGTGCTATACCTGATGACGTTGTAAAATATGAAATTATATATGAAGGGGATGAAATTATTTTTAAATATTATTTAGATAATAATAAGGATGCTAAGTTGGCAAAATCAGCTAGCATGACGGTTGTAATGTCTAATGAAATTGAAATAATTTCTAAAACACCTAATTACTCTTCAGAAAATGAATTTCGTCATTGTGTAGAAGAAAATATGATGACTTTTTGCCTGATAATGGGCGGAGCTATGAGTACAATTTTCTTAATAGTAGCATATTTGGTCTGTGTAATAGTTGCTTGGATATCATACTACAATAAAACAAAAAATCTTTCATAAAAAAATGGGGACACTTTGGGATAAGTGTTCCCATTTTATAAATGGGAAAGATTAAATTGCCTCTTTTCTTAAGTGTTCATTATGATATTTTAATTTCGTCGCTTGCCCACCACGAATATGGCGTTCTGCTTTATTTTCATCTAGAATAACTCTAACTTCAGAGGCCAAAGCAGGGTTTATTTTCAATAATCTTTCACTAACGTCTTTATGTACTGTGGACTTAGATATGCCATATTTCTTAGCGGCACCTCTGACTGTATCTTTTGAATCTATAATATAATGAGCTAAAGTAATTGCTCTTTCTTCAATTGAAAAACCTATCATCAGGACAACCCCCATTGAATCTTTTTGTTTAATACTATTCTTACTTACAAAATAATAGAACAAAAAATGAATACATACCTTAAAAAGTGAATATAATGCTGTAAATGTGTGGAAAACTATTGCCATATATTAGAATATGTGATATTCTTTAAAAGAAGTATTAAAGGTATATAGGAGGAATTTTATGGGAATAGATATAAAAATAGACGGAGTAACAATGCAAGTTAATGGACAAGATGTTGATATGCAAGATTCAAAAATTGCAAGAAAATATGGAATATCAGATTCTGGCTCTATAAGACCACTTAGTGAAGAAGATAGGGCTGAAATGGCAAGAGACAAAGCAGAAAGAGAAGCAAATAAAAAACAAAGACAAACAAGACAAGATACACGTAGCTATTCTGCAAAAGGAAATTCTGAAGCTAGAATTTTTGGACTTACAGCTGAGCAATTAGCTAATGATGAGCCTTTAAAAATAAACGGAAATGGAAATATAAAAGTATCTATGAAGAATGTTAAGATTGGAGATACATATGTTTCTTCACGTGAATATGAAAGAAAAACATCAAATAATAGCCAACAACAAGCTAGAGCATCAGAAAAAGAGGACGATTTTGAAGTAGGCCCAGAGGTTTATGAACAAATATATATGCAAACAAGAAATCAGCAAAAGGGATTCTTTGCAAAATTAAAAGAAGCAATTCGTACTATATTTAAAGATGAAAAAGATCGTGATGAAAGGTAGAACTTAAAGAAAGGAAAGTAACTGATGAATAATAGTTATGGAGAAGCCTTTGCAGAGACATTAGAGATAATAGAACATTCAAAAAAAGAAATTAAAGATAAGATTTCAGCAAAATTTATTGAATTTTTGAGAAACAAAAAAAATATGAATTATAAAGTTAATATAGATTTTAGTGACGCAAATTGGATAAACAATATTAAACCAGAAACTAAAATATTAATGGGATTAATATATAGAGACTATATTGTATCACCGGAAGAACGAAAAAAATTAATTAAAGATTAATTGAAAACAACTCAATCACAATAACTTGATTGAGTTGTTTTTATATGTAAATAAGAAAGACAACATTTTACATAATTCTACATATAATTAAATAGGTGAAGAATTATGAAATTTAGAAAAGGTGATATTGTAGGCAGATTATCATATAACAAAGATATTGTGTTTACAGTAAGTAATATAATAAAGTGCAGAAACCAAGACATAGCAATTTTGAAGGGATTGGTTACAAGAATTGAGGCAGATAGCCCATTAGATGATTTAGAATTAATAGATAATAATAGGGTAATAAATTTATTAGATAGCTTCGAAAAGGAGTTAGAAAAAAGTAAGAAAAATCTTGTAAATGTTCAGAATAATATGTTTAAGAGGTATTATCAGCATTATGGAAGAATTCTGCATTTAGATGGTGATAGAAAGTATAGTGAAAAAGCACAAAAAGTATATAAAAGTATGGGATTAAATGTAATTGTTAAGAATATTCCAGAAAGTAAACAGCCACAGATGATTTGGGGTTTGTTAGGCAAATATAATCCAGATATTTTGGTTGTGACAGGACACGATGGAATGATTAAGAAAGGTTATAATTTTAATGATATTTAGAATTATAGAAACTCTAAATATTTCGTGGAAAGGGTTATAAGAGCCAGAATGAGGGAGAAAGGAGCTAATAAGCTTGCTATTTTTGAAGGAGCTTGCCAGAGTTATTATGAGGCTATAATGGAAGCAGGAGCAAACTTTGCATCATCTCCGGCTAGAATACTGATAGACTTTAAAGATCCATTAGTTGTTGCAGGCAAGATAGCAACAACAGATTTTAATAAATATGTAACAATAAATGATATTAAAAATGAATTAAGAGACGGAGAAAATGGAGTAAGTGGAATAGGTGCTCATGGTAAAAAGAGAACTATTTAACTCTTTTCCAACACAGGAGATAGCATAAAAATGCTAGTAATACAAATGTAACACAAATGTAATAATATCAATTTAACTCTGCAAACTATATTGAAATAGCTATTTACAGCAATTATAACCATTTTGGTATATTTTGACTAATTATGTAAAAAATGGTATAATCGTGCTATCTTAAAGGAGTGGTGATATAAGCATGATTTATCCGAATGACATTACGAGTCTTAAAACTGATATTAGTCAAAAGATTGGACAAAAGATAATTGTGAAAGGTTCGCTTGGAAGAAATAAACCATTTGAAAAAGAAGCCGTAATTGAGAAGGCATATCCTTGTATGTTCATCGTAAAATATGATGAAACTCAAGAAAATGCAACTTATCAATACACAGACATTCTAACAAGGACTGTGGAGCTTCAAGTTTTTGATGGACAAGAGTACTGTCCTATAATACCACCAGAAAGCCAAGGTAAGAAAAAAAGGAAAGCTTACGATATAGGGTAATTTATTTTTAAAAGAAATTCCGAAAAAAAGGAATTTTTTTTTTGCTTTGTAATATACATGAATTAAGATTGATAGCAGGTACAATATTAGTTGTGCCTCAGAAAGGATTGAGAGAAAATGGCTGTAAATTTATCTAAGAATAATTTATGTATAAATCAAATAATAGAGCAAAAGAATGAGAAGATTACAATAGAAAGTGATGAGATTGTTCCAGACATTAAGCCAGACGTTTTAAGTATTATTTCTAGCAGTGGCAATATTTGTTTGCATAAAAAAGAGGTACAAGACGGCAAAGTAAGAATCGAGGGAACAGTTAATGCATATGTTGTGTATATTGCAGATGATGAAAATTCCAGCATGAGAGCTATAAATGCAAACATAGATTTTTCTAAAAATATAGAAATGAAAGATTTGAAGAGTAGCATGCAGTTAGAATGCACAACAGATTTAACAGAGCTAGAATGCAAGATAATAAATGGAAGAAAGATTAGCTTAAAAGCAAATATCCAGATGAATTTAACCGCATATTCTAATGAAAATGTTGAGTATGTTGATAATATAGAAAACAAAAAAGATATGCAATTATTAAATGAAAAGATAAACATAAATTCGTTAATTGGTAATGGAAGCACGAAAGTATATGCAAAAGATACGGTTTCAATAGATAATGTTGATAATTTATCTGAAATAATGAAGGTAGAAATTAGGCTTGAAAACAAAGAAAATAAGGTAAGCTATAACAAGATTTTAACAAAAGCAGATTCAGTATTTAAAATAATGTATTTAACAGATGATGGGAGAATAAACTCTGTTATGGCTACGATTCCTGTAATGGGATTTATAGATATGAAGGATATAAATGAAGATAGTATTTGTGATGTAACATATGAATTAAAGAACATTATAATTAAGCCTAATAACGTAGAAGAACATTCTGTGTATGTGGAAGCAGAATTTGAGATTTTCTGTGCAGTATATAAGAAACAGGAAATAAATATTATACAAGACATGTATAGTAGAACAATGGATGTAAAGTACACACAAAGAACCATAAAAGTTATAAAAGATAAGGAAGAAATTAGCGAAGTATTTAATTTAAGAAAACAAGAGAGAATAGATGAAGTAAGACAAAATAAAATTTATGATGTAGAAGTAAAGCCAAGAATAATAAGCAGTCAAATGGAAAATGGAAAAATAATATATCAAGGCGAAATAAGCCTAACATTCATATATGGCCAAGAAGGAACAACCAGAATTAATATAAAAAACCTTGTAGAGCCATTTGAATTTACAGTAACTTCAAATAGTATTGCCAAAAAGATGAGAATAGACACGAGCATAGAAATTGCCAAAAAAGATTTTGTGGTTATGGCAGACAGTACCATTGACATCAAAGTAGACTTGAATTTTATACTGAATATAGTAAAAGAGAGTTCAATCAATTTAATAGAAAGCGTAACAGAGAGTGAAAAAAAGGATAGAGAAAGCTTTAGTATTATAGTTTATTATGCAAGAGTTGGGGATACATTGTGGAAAATTGCAAAGAAATTTGGCAGTACGGTTGATGAAATTGTAAAGGTAAATGGAATAGAAAATCCAGATGTTATAATGCCAGGAGAGCAACTGTTTATTCCAAGATAGAGAAAAGCTATGGAAAGTAAAATTTATTCAAGACCAAGATTTTGCACAACAGGAAAAGGCTACAAGAATATGCCAAGAAATAACAGAAGATATACCGCGATTTCTATTATTACAATTATAGTAATTGCGGTAATTACATTTGTAATTATAACAAGAGCAGTAAATCCAATAATAAATGATTTGTGTATAGACAAAGCTAAAAACATTGCAACACAAATATCTAATGATGAGGCAACCTTAATAATGAACCAGTATTCTTATGATGATTTAATTACAATAGTAAGAGACAGCAATGGAAATGTAAAAATGTTGCAAACAAACACGAAAAATGTAAACAAAATAATATCAGATATTCCTTTAAATATAATAAATAAATTTCAAGAGAAAAACACTTCAGATATATTCATATATTTAGGAAGTGCATTAGGGCTTAAACTATTTTCGGCACAAGGACCAAAGATACATATAAAAATTGCTAATGTAGGAAATGTAGACACAAAGCTTGTTTCAGAGTTTACATCACAAGGAATAAACCAAACATTACACAGAGTATATTTAAATTTATCGTGTGAAGTAACAATACTTACACCATATAACACAATAAAACAAATGATAGAAAACCAAGTATTAATTGCGGAATCTGTAATTGTAGGCACAGTGCCAGATGCGTATTACGACATTAATTTGCAAAAATAGGTAAAAAGTGGTATAATAAAGACATATAAAAATTTTTTTAGAAAAAAGGAGAAGCGTATGCTTACTACGATTGTGGTCGTTCTTCTGTTCTTTGTGGCGTTCCTCATGGTTGCCTATGAGTGGGCGACGTACCTTTGGGTAATACTACTCATGGGAACAATTATAACCTGGTTGGGAACAGTATATATTGAGCACGTTAAAAAGAACGTGAAAGACTACGAAAAGGTATATAACCTTTTTGTACTGCTCCGGCTGTTGACTATTGTGTTAGCAGTTGTTCTTGTAGCAATATGGGTTCTGACTAGACCTTTTTTTGCTTAACCAGATGCGAGGGAGGGGAGTGTAACAGCTCCTCTTCATCGTGTTTTATGAAATTATTGCAAAAGTGCGTTTTTTATTTGCGCTACGTATTGACTTTTGCCACATTTTGTTATAAAATATTATAGCGTAATTGAATATGGCATATGTTAAAGCTTCTCCCCGGTAGTTTTAATAATATGATTTCATATATATAGAAAATAAATTTGAAATGGAGGGTATTTTTTACCATGAATAATACAACATATAGTATTAAAAAAGATGAAATAGAAAGAAAATGGTATATAATTGATGCTGCTAACAAGCCATTAGGAAGAGTTGCTGCAGAAGCTGCAAAATTACTAAGAGGAAAACACAAACCTACTTATACACCTAACATGGATGCTGGAGATCACGTTATTATCATAAACTGCTCAGAAGTAGTTTTAACAGGACATAAATTAACACAAAAAATTTACAGACACCATTCTTCATACATTGGTGGAATGAAAGAAATCCAAGCTAAAGATATGTTAGCTAACAACCCAGAAAAAATGATGACTTTAGCTGTAACAGGTATGCTTCCACACAACAGCTTAGGAAGACAAATGGCTAAAAAGTTAAGAGTATATGCTGGAGCTGAGCATGAGAACATGGCTCAAAAACCAGAAATATGGAATTTTTAATTAGGAGGAAAATAGAAAATGCCTAGAACAAAAAAAGAACAAGTAGTTTTTAATGGTACAGGAAGAAGAAAAAGTTCAATTGCTAGAGTTAGAATAATGAGTGGAAAAGGAAATATCACAGTTAATGGAAAAGCATTAGACGAATATTTCGGAGAAGAAACTTTAAAAGTTATAGTTAGACAACCTTTAACAGTTACAGATACATTAGATAAATTTGATGTTATTTGTACAGTAAAAGGTGGCGGATTCTCAGGTCAAGCAGGAGCAATTCGTCATGGTATTGCAAGAGCATTAAATGAAGCTAACTTAGAATATAGACCAGCTTTAAAATCAAACGGATTCTTAACAAGAGATTCACGTGCAAAAGAAAGAAAGAAATATGGTCTTAAAAAAGCAAGAAAAGCTCCACAATTCTCAAAGAGATAATATTATTCAAAATATATTACACCTTTGCATTATGCAAGGGTGTATTTTCTATAAAAAACATGAAAATAATAAAAAAGTGCTTGACGAATAATACAAAATGTAGTACAATAAATAATGTTCAAGAAGAAGCAATCCACTTCTCACCTTAGCCGAGTAGCAAAAGGTAGCAAATAATATTTATCTACAACTTCGTTGTAGAGTTATTGTGTGGGTTGGCTTTATTGAAGTCAATCTTATTTTTTTGGAGGTGTTTTTTATAAAACAAGAATTACTAATTAATGAAAAAATTAGAGCAAAAGAAGTTCAACTAATTGGAGCAAATGGAGAAAAGCTTGGAGTAGTTGGTATTGAAGAAGCTTTAGATATGGCTGCAGAAGCTAAATTAGATTTAGCTTTAGTATCACCAAATGCACAGCCACAAGTTTGCAAACTTATGAACTATGGAAAATATAAGTTCGAGCAAGCTAAAAGAGAAAAAGAATCAAAGAAAAATCAAAAGACATTTGAGCTTAAAGAATTAAGGGTTACTCCAAACATAGAGCAACATGATTTTGAATTCAAGGCAAAAAATGCTAGAAAATTCTTACAAGACGGTAACAAAGTTAAGATAACTGTTAGATTTAGAGGAAGAGAACTAAATTATGTTAAGGCTGGAGAAGAAACTCTAAACGAATTTATAGAAAACTTATCTGATATTGCAACAGTTGAGAAAAAGCCTTTATTAGAAGGAAAGAACATGTTTGTAATACTAGCAAAAAAAGTAGAAAAATAGGAATATTGATAGTTAAAAAACTATTTATATATATGGGAATATCCCAATACAATTAAGGAGGAAAAAATTATGCCAAAATTAAAAACAAATAAAGCTGCTAAAAAAAGATATTCATATACAGCAACTGGAAAAGTAAAAAGAACAAAGTCAAATAGAAGACACTTACTAGCTAACAAAACACCAAGAGCAAAGGCTAGAGGAAAAGTTCAAGACGCTTATGCAGACAAGACATGCGAAGCAGGAATTAAAAGATTATTACCATATGGTAACAAATAGTAAGAATTAAGGAAGGTGAATAGAAAATGGCAAGAGTAAAAACAGCAATAATTACACGTAAAAAACATAATAAAATATTAAAAAGAGCAAAAGGATATTATGGAGCAAAACATTACAGATTCAGAATGGCTAAACAACAAGTTATGAAATCTGGAAACTATGCTTTCGTAGGAAGAAAAGATAAAAAATCTAACTTCAGAAAATTATGGATAGCTAGAATAAATGCAGCTGCAAGAATGAATGGTTTAACATACAGCCAATTAATCAATGGATTAAAGAAGGCAAATGTTGTAATCAACAGAAAAATGTTAGCTGAAATGGCAGTATCAGATCCAGCAGCTTTCACAAAAGTAGCTGAAATAGCAAAGAAAACAAAATAGTTGATAAAAAGGTTATAGAAAATTTAGGTTTTCTATAATTTTTTTTGATTCTTTTCCGATAATGTATTCAGAAAAATACAATTCGACAAAAAACGGCAAAATTGAAAAAATAAGAAAAAACTATTGCACACGTGTGAAAATAATGATATTATTCTAGTGGAGTATTTATATCTATAACGTATATAG